>Ga0164290_1001297_pt1 | contig 40789 bp, 44 predicted proteins | sample Micstemetagenome_FD_108782 | JGI IMG/M metagenome (GOLD analysis project Ga0164290, IMG submission 108782) | Contaminated culture microbial community from soil near Moab, Utah, USA - Microcoleus steenstrupii SON62 (Illumina Assembly) | ecosystem: Environmental > Terrestrial > Soil > Soil crust...
AGCGCGGATGAGCGCGCGATCCCGCGCCTTGTTCACCCAGGTCTTCGGAGGTGATCGCGTACTTGTACACATTGAACTCAGCTGGCCGCCGCACACGCCAAGATTCAGAATGGACTCGCGTGATTCCCCGCAGCGCATCACCATCGCGACCTCGTCCCCCACCAAACGCAAAGTCGAGCCCCTTCACCGGGACGCCCTGAAGCCAACGGCCAACCGCGACTTCGAAACCCGCATCGCGGATTGGTACCATGTGTTGATCCAACCCGCCGCTGACGCCGGCGGCCTATCCCTCCCGTCACCTGTTCCGCCAGGACACATCATGCCGCGAACCCAAGGCGCGCACAGATTTGTCCGCTGATCCGCGATCTTCGCAACTCGCTCATTGACAAGTACATAGAGCAACAGCGACTGGCAGAAACGCGCCCATGTCGCACGAGAACGACGGGTACGCGGCCCACGCTCCGTAAGTCCTGTTCTACGCTATACTTCAGAGTCCAGCAGTCGCCCCTTCACAGGGGCGCGGATTGAAACAATCGCGTTATCCCCGAACGTCTGCCCGCTCACCGTCGCCCCTTCACAGGGGCGCGGATTGAAACCGATCAGCCACAGGTCACCGGGGCGCGGCATGCCGGTCGCCCCTTCACAGGGGCGCGGATTGAAACGTGCGAGGACGACCCCCGTCCAGCCGAACACCGCGTCGCCCCTTCACAGGGGCGCGGATTGAAACTGACCAAACAGCGCGGGAAAGATGAGGGTGTTGTGTCGCCCCTTCACAGGGGCGCGGATTGAAACGTGCTTGCGCGTGAACTTCCCGGAGCCCAGCGCCGTCGCCCCTTCACAGGGGCGCGGATTGAAACCGAGACAACTTCGGCCGCGACTTTGTCGGTGAGGTCGCCCCTTCACAGGGGCGCGGATTGAAACAGGCCCGACGCCTGCCACGTCTTTCCACCCGCCACGTCGCCCCTTCACAGGGGCGCGGATTCTCCCCGAGCGCCGGCGCGGATGATTGCTTCCGGGCGGGGCCTTCGTTCAACTTCACCCAGCAACTCGCCTTTGAGCAACGCTTCGGCGCGGCGGCGGCGGATGCGGCCCGGCGGAAGTACGGAGGTGGCCGATGATTGCCAACTCCCTGCGCGATCGTCTGCGCTCCGAAGTCTTCGACGCTTGCGCCGCGCACTACATCCCGAAGCACGCCGCGTTCCTCGCGGAGACGTTGCTTGACCCGATCCCCAACGCGGCGGCGGAGGAGTTCCGGCGCATGGGCGTTGCGGACTTCGACCTCCGTGGAGGGACACTCCCGGTGGGCATGGTGCTCGGCTTGCTCGCGGATCACCTCGAAAGCCTCTGGGGTGGTCCGAACCCCGTCTCCTCCACCCTCCGGGAGCGGGGCTACGCCCTCTATCTGGAGTGGTTGGAGAAGCGGCAGCGCGAGCATGAGGCGGAACTCTGGCGGATTCGGCACGGGGTGGGGGAGTAGTGGGCAACCGGGCAAGGGTTCGGATACCCTGTCCCCGTGAATGCACGGACGCCGACCGTTACCGACTTGTTCTGCGGCGCTGGAGGGCTCTCGCTTGGCTTGCGCGAGGCCGGATTCGAGCCTATTCGCGCCGTCGATTGCTGGGGTCCGGCAGTTGATACCTACCGGGCGAACTTGGGCGATCACGTCTCCGCTGAGTCAATCGACGATACCACCGTCTTCCCGGATACCGACGTGATTGCGGGCGGACCGCCTTGCCAAGGCTTCTCCTCTGCCGGTCGGCGGGAGGCGGACGACGAACGGAACTCGCTCGTGCGGGTCTACTCGAACCTCATCGCTCGCCACCGCCCCCGCGCGTTCATCTTTGAAAACGTGGAGGGCTTCCTCACTTCTGGAAAGGGGCGATTCGTTCTCGACTTACTCGAACCGCTCGTGGAGGCGGGCTATCAGATACACCTCCGCAAGGTGAACGCCGCGAACTTCGGAGTTCCCCAGCATCGGAAGCGCGTGCTCGCAATCGGCGGGCTCGGATGGAATCCCGGATTCCCCGAGCCCACCCATCGGGCGTTCGGCGCACCTGGAGCCCACCTCGCAGCCACCCGCCGCCCTCCCGCTTTGACGCTTGCCGATGCGATTGCAGGGCTCCCGCGTGCCGCAGCCGAGCCTCCGGGCGATCCGATTGACCATTACGCTCGGCCCCTTGAAGGTGAGGAGTTGGAGCGGGCCAAGTTGCTTGAAGCGGGCCAGTCGATGCGCGACCTACCCGAGCGCCTTTGGCATGAGAGTTACCGCCGACGTGCGTTCCGCCGCGTCATGGACGGGATGCCATGCGACAAGCGCGGCGGGGCTCCGGCAGGGGTGCGCCGTCTCATCGGGTCGGAACCGTCAAAGGCGATCACGGGAGGTTCGCTTCGGGACTTCCTCCACCCCACGGAGAATCGCCCCCTCACCGTGCGCGAAGCCGCGAGGATTCAGACGTACCCGGATACCTTCACGTTCACGGGCGGGCAGGCTGACCGAATCCAACTCATCGGGAACAGTGTTCCGCCCCGACTCGGGAAGTTAATCGGAGAGCACTTGATCGGAGCAATGCGGGCCGCGAAAGTCCCCGCCCACCCGGAGGGCCGACTCCTCAGTTTCATTCCCACACTGTCCGAAGGCAAGAGTCCCATCCTCCAAGAGGTATGCGAACTCGTGGAACGGCGGTTCGCGGTCAACGGGCTTCCTCTGGAGGAGGGCTCGCTATGGCACTGAGTCAATCGCAACGATCCTTGATTGAGAAGGCCCGCGTTCTCGGCTCGGGAGCGGAGGGCCACATGCTCTCCGATGAGGTGTGCGCGTATCTCGTGGCCGTCATCGTGTCTGATCTGGGCTTGGGGCCGAAGTTCCCGGAGGTTTCGTTACCCGTTCCCGGATTCTTCTCCACCGCCGACATTGAGCGCCTCACGCTCGCGGGCGTGAAGTTCGAGCCGCTCGCGGAGCGTCTCTTCGGCCTTGACCGCAACGCAGACACCTACTTTGCGTGCCTTGCGAACCTTCACAAACGCCGCTTGAAGTATCAGCGCATTCTCCGCTCGCAACCGATTCCGACGATTGACCAAGTGGGGCCGCGCGGACTTCTCCAGTTCGGCTCACTGACCCCGCGAGCACTGGGCGCGCTCCTCTTCTGGCGGAAGTGGTTGTACGACATTGACAACCGAGCCGCGCAGGAGACGGGCTACCTCTTCGAGCCGATCATCGCCTACGCGATTGGCGGCGCGCCCATCAGCGCGAAGCAAAGCCCGATCAAGCGCGAGGGCGACGGGAAAAATGGTCGTCAAGTCGATTGCATCCGCGAGCGCCGCGCGTACGAGTTCAAGATGCGCGTGACGATTGCCGCGTCCGGTCAAGGCCGATGGGGTGAGGAACTCCAGTTTCCCCGCGAGTGTCGCCTCTCGGGGTTCGTACCCGTACTCGTGGTGTTGGACCCGACACCGAATCCGAAGTTGACCGAGTTGACGCGGGTGTTCCTCGCGGAAGGCGGAGAGGTCTACACGGGCGCGAAGGCTTGGGAGCACCTTGACGGGCTCGCGGGGCCGACTATGGCCCGCTTCCTTGAAACCTACGTCCGGGGTCCGATTGAAGCGCTCCTCGCGGAAGCATCGGACGCGCTCCCCGAACTCTCTCTCGCCATGAAAGACGGGACGATCATCGTCTCCGTGGGCGGAGAGCGGCTCGTGATTCAGCGTCAACCGGGCGGGCTTGCGGAGGATGGGGACGAAGTGGCCGACGATGCCGGGGACGTGCTCCCCGGCATGTAGCACCTCACGGAGCCTTGGCCGGGATCGTGTCTTCCAATCGCTGGCGACGCGCCCACGTCTTCAAGCCGGTTCGTGACTGGAGCCCCATCGCTTCGTGCTCCGCCTCCGACTCATCCGCCCACCCGCGCCCGTGGTCCGGGTCCGCCAGCATGACCATTCCCTCCTCATCCTGAATGACCCAATACTCCGTGGGGTCATCGCGCAGGAGGATGCTCGTGGTGGGCGTGCCCGCGTCGAAAGCGTCATCGTCGGGGTACTCGGCCACCGCGTCATCGGAGAAGACGACGATGGAACCGTCCGGGCGGCGGAGCGCGACGACGTAGACACCGCCTCCGCTTTGCCACGCTTCCCCGCCAACCGCCCTCGCCAGTGACTCCGCTTGTCGCGCATCCATGCGAAGAGTGTACGTTCCGGGGCACGATTCGCCCGCGCGCCGAAGGATTGTTCCGCGAGGGATTAGTAGCCACCGAGTAGCCACGGACTCCAACGCTCGCAACGTCCAAATAAAAACGCCTCCGGGAAGTTCCCAGAAGCGTTTTCAAGCGAGGCGGACGGGACTCGAACCCGCAACCACCGGATCGACAGTCCGGTACTCTAACCAATTGAGCTACCGCCCCAAGTTGTCCGCACCACTGGCTCTGCCCAGGCTGGCGTTGCCGGTCGTGCGCGGCCTTCGGCGATTGCCGAGGGGCCGTTTGTCGCTCCGGGGGCGTGTCGACGCCGAACCGGAGCGGGGTGAAGCATAGGCCTTCACCGATGATTTTCAAGATCGACTTTCACTGCGACGAACCGATCGGGCTCGAAGAACTGGGCACCAGACCACGGCTTGGTTTACTTGCCGCTCTTGCCGGCGAGTTTGATCTTGCCGGGCTCCTGGATGCCGAAGGCGTTGCCGTCGGGGCCGACGCGGCTGGCGGCGAAGTACATCGCGATTGTGGCGACGAGCAGCGCGACCACGGCGAGGAAGCCGAGGGCGGTGTAGACGTCCATGCCCGCGGCCCGGCCGCTGGAGCCGCCCGGGAGTTTCATGCCGAACTGAGCCATTGATGGAGTCCTTGGGGCAGAAGTGCGGGAGAAGAGAAGGAGTTCTGGAGAGGCGAAGTACGAGGAGGAAGGCACGAGCGATCAGGCGGTCGAGCGAGGAACGACTCTTTCCCGCAGCCCAAAGCCGGATGCGCGATGCTTCTTCTTACTGCTTCAACTGCGTCGTGGCCACGTCGCCCGATTGAACGCTCACAGAGCGGCCGAGGGTGTCGACCTTGGCGAAGGCGACCTTGAGGTCGGTCTGCACAACGATGAGGTTGGCGACGAACTCGTTGTTGCGGACGGCGAAGAGTTTCATGTTCTCACGGATGCCGTCGGTTGAGCCGAGGTTGATCTGGACGAGTTGGGTTCCGGTGGCGTCATCGGCGCGGACGTTCTCGACCTTGCCGTCCAGGCGAGAGCCGGTGAACATGAAGGGCTCGGCGCTCTTGCCGGTGAGGCGGCTGAGGGCGGCGGTGCCGCCGGAGGAGGCGGACTGGATCGCCTGCTTGGCCTCTTCGAGTTGCTCGCGGAGGGCGCGGATGTTCTGGGTGAGCACTTCGTTCTGGCTGGTGAGGTCGCTGAGGCGCTCGTCGGTCTGGAGCTGCTGCTCCTTGTAGCGGAGTTCGTTCTTGCGGAGGCCGGTCACTTCATCGCGATAGGAGTCGATGAGTTTCTGCTGGGTCTTGACGGTCTCGCCGAGCTGGCCGATCTGAGCCAGCACCGAGTCACGCGACAGGACGGCCTGGGTCTTGTCGCTGGTGAGTTGGGTGTTGAGCTGCTCGAGGCGATTCTTCTCAGAGGTCAGAGACGCGATGAGGCTGTTGAGGTTGTTGATCTCCTCGGCGCGACGCGTCGACTCGGAAGCGCCCTGGGCGTTCTGGGCCGAGAGGGCCGCGTCGGACGCCTGGCGGCGGGCGACTTCCTGGTGGTAGTCGGCCTCGATACGCGAGACGTTGAGCGAGTGCATGATGACGAGCCCCGAAAGCAGGAGCGAGAGCACCGCCGCGAACACCACCAGCAACTTGGTCAGAAAATGCACAGGAGTCTCCTCGTCAGCCTTGGGGGCTCAGACTTTTTGCGGCTCAGACTTCGGGTCTTGTCAGCGGGGCCTCGGGCGGCCGCCGCACTGTTTCAACTCACTCGGCACACACTCGGTCCCGATCTCGCTTGTTCGCACCGGCACCAAAACGAGTCTCGGGACCATCCGATTCCACTCCGACGCCCCGGCGGTTCCATCTCTGAGGGCTCGGCCCGCCGCAAAGCGAGCCACCGTGAGGTCTGGGGAGAGGATTGATACCGCAAGTTTGCCCTGCGTGTCAAACCGGCACTTGTCGCCCCTCCCGATGTTCCTTTGTTGGTGCGTGGGTCGCGCCATCGAAGGGGGGAAGAAGCGTAGGCCGGGTGTCTGGCGTTTGGTACGCCTAGCGTCCATCCATGCCGCGTTCGCCCCGACCGAATCGTACCGAATCCGCCCCCAACCGTCGACAGGGCGCGCGCTCGTCCGCGCCGGCGGGGCGCGACCGTGGCAAGAGCGTCGGAGGCGGAGCAGCGGGGGCTGAAGGCGTGGCGACCGGGGGTCCGCATGGGGGGGCGCGTGGGGGCCCGCGCGGCGGCGCTCGGGGAGGCGAAGCGGAAGCGGAGCGGCCGAGATATCTAGGCCGGGATGTGCGCATCGTGTTCGAAGACGCGGACGTGCTCGTGGTCGACAAGCCCGCGGGAATCCTCTCGACGACATTGCCCGGCCAGTCGGCAATCTCGGTCTTCAATCTTGTCAAGGACCACGTTCGCGGCGGTCGCAACGGCAAGGGCGGCCGCGGGCAACGCGGCGGGGCGTCGGGCGGGCGGGCGTGGGTGATTCATCGCCTGGATCGTGAGGCCAGCGGGTTGCTGGTGTTCGCGAAGACCGAGCGGGCGTTTGATTGGCTGAAGGAAGAACTGCGCACCAAGCGGACCAATCGCTATTACGCGGCGGTGGTTGAGGGCGAAGTGCCCGACGCGCTGGGCAAGCCGGCGGCCGGCGTGATCAGCGGCTTTGTTCAGGAGGTTGAACCGGGTCGGCTCGAAAGCGTGCCGATCGGCGAAGTGACGAGAGCGAATCGATTCCGCGGTGATCGAGTCGGCGCTCAAGGCGGTGGCCGCGAAGATCGGTACGGCGGCGACGATCGTGACGACAGCGATGAGCCGAAACTGGCGGTGACGCATTGGCGCGTGCTGGCGAAGGGACGCGGCCACACGCTGTTGCAGCTCAAACTCGACACCGGGCGCAAGAATCAGATCCGCGTTCACATGCAGCAGTTCGGGCGGCCGATCGTCGGCGATCGCAAGTATGGTGCGAGCGCCGACCCGGTGGGTCGCGTGTGCCTGCACGCGATGGAGCTCGGGTTCTCGCACCCCGCCGACGGCAGGCCGATGCGGTTCACGTCGCCGCTGCCGCCGAGTTTCGCGAAGATGATCGGGCACAAAGGCGAGGTATTCACGACGCAGGCGATGGAGGGCTCGCCTGCGCCAGAGGCGACCGCGGAGCGAGAGCCCGCAGCGTCGCGGGCCGCGCCGGGAAGTCGAACAAGTCAGGAAGCCACCAAGCCATCGCCGCGTTCGCACGATGAGGCGGCGGGCTGGGACCACGTCGCGACGTGGTACGACGATCTGATCGAGCGACGAAAGGGTGACCACCAGCAGGAAGTGATCTATCCCGGCGTGGTGCGGATGCTCGAGCCGCGATCGGGGATGCGCATCCTCGATGTCGCGTGCGGCCAGGGTTCACTGAGCATGATGATCGCGCGGCAGGGCGCCGCCGTGCTGGGTGTGGATGCTGCCCCGCGACTCATCGATGCGGCGAACGCGCGGGCACGCGAGGTGCGTGCCGACGCGGCGTTCGTTGTTGATGACGCGCGTGAACTCGCGAAGGTCGAGACGGGTTCGTTTGACGCGGCGGCGTGCGTGATGGCCCTGATGAACATCGAGCCGCTGGAGCCCGCGCTGCACGCGGTTGCGCGAGCGCTCAAGCCCGGCGGGCGATTCGTGTGGGTCGTGTTGCACCCGGCGTTCCGCGCGCCGGGACAGACTTCGTGGGGATGGGACAGCGGCAAGCCCGACGGCCCGCCGCCGAGTCAGGCACGCGAGAAGAAGGCGCACGAGCGAGCGTCGGCCGGCGAGCCACGCGAGAGTGTTGTGCGACAGTTCCGTCGCGTTGATGGCTATCTGTCGCAGGGGCAGTCGCCGATCGTGATGAACCCCGGCCACGCAGCACACGGCAAGCAGACCGTGACGACATGGACCTTTCATCGCCCGCTGCAGACGTACGCGCGGTGTCTCGCGAACGCGGGGTTTGTGATCGAGACGATCGAGGAGTGGGCGTCGCTGCGCAAGAGCCAGCCTGGGCCGCGCGCGGCGGAGGAGGACCGCGCACGCCGCGAGATTCCGCTGTTTCTCGCGGTACGGGCGCGGTTGAGTTCGCGTGCGTGAGACGAGCGACGCGAGTCGAACAGGAGCACGGATTCCGTCATGCCACGCGGTGCATCGCGTACACGACGCAGACACAAAAAGCAAAAGCCCCCGATTGATCGGGGGCTTTCGTTCAATGCGAGAGAATCGACAGTGGCGAGGCCGGCTTACGCCTGCTCGCCGACTTGCCAGCGGGCGAAGGCGACGACGGTGCCGCCGCTGCCGATGACGTCCTTGACCTTCTTGGACGGATCCTTGATGAAGGGTTGCTCGAGGAGCGCGATTTCTTCGAAGAACTTGCGCATCTGGCCCTCGACCATCTTCTCGGCGATTTCCTTGGGCTTGCCGGATTCCATCGCCTGCTCGACGCGGAACTTCCGCTCCTTTTCAACGATGTCGGTGGGGATCTCGGTCGCCGACACGCCCTGGGGGCGTGGGACGGCGGCAACGACGTGCATTGCGACTTCGCGGAGCAGATCGACCGCGACGCCGCCCTTGCCCTGCACCAGCGCGCCGGTCTTGCCGTCGTGGTGGATGTAGGTGCCGAAGACCGCGTCGGGGGCTTCGAACTTGTGGACGCGGGCGACGGAGCAGTTCTCGCCGGTGGCGATTCGGACTTCGTCGACGGCGGCGGTCATGGCGGCGGTGGGGCCGCTGGAGCCCACGGGGCCCGCGAGGGCGAGTTCGGCGACCTTGTTGATGGAGGCGGCGAACTTGTCGTTCTTGGCGGTGAAGTCCGACTCGGCGCGGACTTCAACGATGGCGGCGGCCTTGCCGTCCTTGCTCAGCGCGATCGCGACGCGGCCTTCGCCGGCGGCGCGGTCGGTGCGGGCGTCCATCTTGCCCTTGAGTTTCTTGCGGAGGATCTCCTCGGCGGCGGCGGGGTCGCCCTTGGCCTCGGCGAGGGCGGCTTTGCAATCCATCATCGGCAGCCCGGTTTTGTTCCGCAGCGCCATCACGTCTTTGGGGTTGATCTCGGTCACGACTGACTCCTGCATGATTGACTCGCGTTCAGTGGTTTCGTGTGTCGGCCTTCACGCTTTGATGAGCACCGTGGCTATTGAGCGGGCAAGACCGGTGACGCCGGGCCGAGGACGATCTGTCGATCGCGGCCCGTGGGTTGATTCGTGTTCTCAAACCAGTCCGGGTCCGACGGGCATCAGGCGCCGGGCTTGTCGTCACCCTGGCCGGCCGCGATCGCCTCGGCAGCGCGGGTGCTGGGACGACGCGACGAGCGGCGCGGTGCATCGCCCGAACCAGCGGACGCGCCCGGGGTCGGAGACTCGCCGCCTGCGGGCGACTCGCCGGCTCGCTGCTGGCGACCCTCGGCGACCGCGAGGCAGAGTTCGCGGATGATGACGTCGATGGACTTCATCGAGTCGTCGTTGCCGGGGATGCCGATGTCGGCGAGTTCCGGGTCACCGTCGGTATCCAGGAGGCAGATCGTGGGGATGCCGAGCTTGCGGGCTTCCTTGAGGGCGGTGAGTTCGCGGCGGACGTCGATGACGACCATGACGCCGGGCAGCTTGTCCATGTGGCGGATGCCTTCGAGGTTCCGCTTGATCTTCTTCTGCTCGCGCTTGAGCTGGCTCTCCATCTTCTTGGAGTAGCTGGCGAAGTTGTCGTTCTGCTCGATCGCTTCGAGTTCTTCGAGGCGACGGAGGCGGAGACGGATGGTGCGGAAGTTGGTGAGCGTGCCGCCCAGCCAACGCTCGGTGACGTAGTGCTGCTTGACGTCGGGGACGCGGGTTTCGAGGACGTTTTTGGCCTGACGCTTGGTGCCTACGAAGCACACGTCCTTGCCCGAGGCGACGGTCTTGCTGATGAAGCGCTTGGCGAGGAGGAGGCCCTTGACGGTCTCCTTAATGTCGATGATGTGGATGCCGTTGCGCTTGCCGTAGATGAACGGCCCCATCTTGGGGTTCCAGCCGCTGGCGCGCTGGCCGAAGTGGATGCCGGCTTCAATAAGGTCTTGAACGAGTGTGTTTGCCATGGGACAGGTCCAATCTCTGCGACAGCGACACCAGCGGCGGCGGGGTTGGGAGCAAAGCGAGGAGATACACATCGCCTGCCCCGTCGACACCAAAGGGCGCTTAGGGGTGATCGAATGAGCGCTTGGCTCAAGCGACCGATGACATTTGAACACCGCGTCCGTGCGGGGCACGACCAACGGAACCAGCCTCCAACCCTGCGGCCAGTCGGGGCAACTATAGGTGCTTCCATGGGCCCGGCAAGCGGACGTTCGGGTCTGAGAGCCTGAACGGGGTGGCGGCCAAGGGGAAGGTCGCGGCGTCTCCGCGTCGCCAATGGTTTCCGCTGGTTGGTTTATTCCGCGGGGCGGGTCCGCACTTTTGCGGACGTGCTTACGTCGCGGCCCGAGATGGTCGATGGCTCCGAGTGAGGGCGATCCCAATCACCCGATCAGGTGGGTGTTGGGGCGGCACCTCTGGAGCGACGGCATGGCGGAGCAAACCGCTGTTTCAGTGCGGCGATCGTCTCGACACGACGTGTCGCTGCGCGCGCAGGTCGCGATCGCTGGCACGCACGCGAATCTTGTGCGGCTCGCGGCACCGGCGGGTGCGCGGCATGGCTGGCTGGACGTGGATGTCGTCGACGTGTCGGCGGGGGGGCTGGGCTTTTTGGCGAATGTCTTCTTGCCGCGTGAGTGCCGCGTGCGCGTGCAGGTGTTTCTCGATGACAGCGGGACACCGGCGGCGGAGATTCCGCTCAAGGTGCAGCGCGTGAACATGACCGATCGGCGACCGGCGTACCTCATCGGCGCATCGATCACCGACGCATCCGACGTTGAGCGTGAGAAGTGGAAGTCGGTCCTGACACGGATCGCGGGAGACCAAGGCTGACGAGAAGGGATGAACGCGGCCGCGACGCGGTTGCGCCGGGTGTGAGGACGGCAGCACAGTTCAAGACGAGACACAGACATGCGCGACGCCGGACACTTTCTGATTCGCTCACTGCTTGCTGAGAAACTCATCAGCGAGGCGGACGTGCAGCGCGCGAGTGAATCAGCGGCCTCCAAAAACATCGACGCGGTGGATGCGTTGGTCGGGCTGGGGATCATCTCGTCGCGCCGCATCGCGATCGAACGAGCGAAAATCTGCGAGTATCCGTTCGTTGACCTGACGCACTTCGACGTGGACTTCCACAACACGCGGCTGATGCCGCGAGCCGTGGCCGAGAAACTCGTTGTTTATCCCTTGTTTTGCTTTGACGGCGTGTCAACGGTCGCGATGCTCGACCCGCTCAACCTGCAAGCGATCGACCAGGTTCGCCAGGTCCTCAAAGGCGACATCGACCCGGTGATTTGCGACGCCGAGCAGTTGCGGGCATTGATCGCACGCGCATACAGCTTGTCAGCGGCGAGCGGCGCGAGCGGCAGCGCAGGCGATGAACAGACCGAGCGCACCACGGGCGAAGAGCCGATCGTTGCGGCGGTGAATCAGATTCTTGCGGGCGCGGTCGACATGGGCGCCAGTGACATTCACATCAACCCCGACGAGGCCGAGTTGATTCTCCGGTATCGCGTCGACGGCGTCCTTCAGAGCCTGCAGGGGCCGCAGAAGTCGGCCCACGCCGGCATCGTGCAGCGACTGAAGGTGCTGGCGCAGCTCGATCTGACCCAGACGCGCCGGCCCCAGGACGGCAAGTTCCGCTTCCATCCGCGCAGCGGAGCGCCGGTGGACATCCGCCTGAGCATCATGCCGACGGTTCACGGCGAAAATGTCGTCATGCGTCTGTTGCGATCGGCGCGGAGCATCGGCGCGATCCGCGACCTGTCGATGCCCGAGGACATGACGCAGCACTACGAGGCGCTCATCTCGCGTCCCAACGGCATGATTCTCGTCACGGGGCCGACGGGCTCGGGCAAAACGACCACGCTGTTCGCGGCACTCTCGCAGCTCAACTCGACGACGCGGAACATCATCACGATTGAAGACCCGGTTGAGATTCGACTGCCGGTCGTGCGACAGGTGCAGGTGAACGCGGAGATCGGGCTGACGTTTGCCGCCGCCTTGCGTTCGATCCTGCGTCAGGATCCGGACATCGTGCTGGTGGGCGAAATCCGCGACAATGAGACGGCGAAAATCGCGGCTCAGGCAGCGCTTACGGGTCACCTCGTGCTGAGCACGCTGCACACCAACGACGCGATTGGTACGATCGCTCGCTTGCGCGACTTCGATGTGCCCGCGTTCGCGATCACCAACGCGCTGCTTGCGGCGATGGCTCAGCGGCTCGTTCGCCGCGTGTGTGACGCGTGCGCCGAATCCGACGTGCCGGATCCGCATCTGATGCTCGAATATGGCCTCAGCAACGCGATGGCGATCGGTCTGCGTCGCGGCTGCGGCTGTGTGAAGTGCGGCCAGACTGGGTTCCGTGGTCGCGTCGGCGCGTACGAAATGCTTCGGATGACGCCGGGTCTGCAGGCCGTGATCGAGGGTGCAGCATCCCGGAGTGAGCTCGCCATCGCCGCCGCGAAGGACGGCTTCCGCCCGATGTGGCGCGACGGCGTGGACAAGGCGTGCCGCGGGATTACGTCTTTGAGCGAAGTGGAGCGTCTGCGCACGGTGATCGAAGCGCGTCTGGAGTCCGTCGACGGCGCGGCCAGCACAAGCACGAGGGCCGCCGCATGAGCGCGTTGACGTCCTACAAAGTGACCGCGCTGGGGAAGAACGGAGCCCGCGAGCGACATGTCGTCGAGGCCGCGAGCGAGGCCGAGGCGTTTCGTCGGATCTCGGCGCAGGGCCTGACGCCGCTGAAGATCGACGCGGTCGCCAAGGGCGGCGCGATGTTTTCGTTTCAGCGTGTGACGAGCGAAGACATCACGTCTCTGACGCGCGAACTGGCGGTGCTGGTCGAGGCCCGCATTCCGCTGGCGCGCGGGCTCGCGACCATCGCTGAGAACGAGGCCAAGGCCTCGCTGCGCGAACTCGTGCATGACCTGGCGAGCAAGGTCGAATCGGGTATGGCGTTCTCGATCGCCCTCGACGCCCACAAGCAAACGTTCGGCGAGGTGTATGTCCAGTCGATCAAGGCCGCCGAGAAATCGGGCAATCTCACGGCGGTGATGAACCACCTTGCGGAGCTGCTCGACAAGCAGCAGGATTCGCAGCAGCAGTTGCGGCGTGCGCTTGCGTACCCGGTGGTGGTGTTGAGCGTGGTCGCCGCCGCGATGACCGTGATTCTCGTGTTTGTGGTGCCCAAGTTCGCGGCGACGTTCGCGAATCACTCCGTCAAACTGCCGCTGGCGACGCGGATCGTGCAGGGCATCGGCATCTCGGTGCGCGACAACTATCCGTTCTATCTCGCGGGACTGGTCGCGATGATGGTCGCGCTGGTGCTGACGTGGCGGTCAAAGCCGGGGCGGCTGGTCATGGAACGCGTGCTGGTGCGTGTTCCGGTGATCGGGCGAATCCTGATCGCTGCGACCGTTGCCCGCTTCAATCGCGTGCTGGCGATCAGTCTCTCGTCGGGTCTGGATCTCATCCAGTCGATCGACGCGGCGGGTCGTTCGACGGGGCGTCCGCTGTTTGTGCTCGAATGTGAAACGATGACGGAGCGTCTGCGTCAGGGCGGACAACTGTCGGACGTGATGCGCGATTCGAAGTATTTGCCGGGGTTCGCACGGCGCATGATGGCCGCGGGCAAGGACTCGGCGGAATTGTCACGTGCGAGCGACATCGTCGCTCGGCACTACGACCGCGAGTGCTCCCACCTGACCAAGGGCATCAACACGCTCATCGAGCCGGTGCTGACCGTGCTGCTCGCGGTGATCGTGCTGGTCGTCGCGTTGTCCGTCTTCCTGCCCATGTGGCAGATGGTTCGCTTGAATCACTGACGCGAGGTTGGATGTTTGCGCGTTCGTTCACAGTCGGAAACCACATGCTCACCAAGACAGACAATCCGTTCAACGCGAGTCGGCGTCGTTTCGTCGCATTCACCTTCGTCGAGATCATGGTGGTCGTGGTGATCGTTGGGATTCTCGCCGCGATGGTGATTCCGCGCTTCACGCAGGTGACGAGCAGCGCGAACTCGGCGGCCGTCAAAGGCGCGGTCGCGGGCGTGCGATCGAGCATCGCGGGTTATCGCGCCAAGCAGATTCTCGCGGGAGCAACGCCGTTTCCGACGCTTTCGCAGTTGACGACGCAGGGCACGGTCCTGCAGGGCGAGATGCCCGCGAACCCGTTCAACGGCTTGTCGAGCGTGCAGTCGGTGAGTGTCAGCGACGCGGCGTCACGGCGCGTGAGCAGTCCGACGCAGTACGGCTGGAACTACGCGGTGGACAACACCAGCAACCCGCCGACCGCGACGTTCTACGCCAACAGCGACGAGCCGACCGACGTTCCCAACGGCAGCGGTGGATTCAAGAAGGCGAGCGAACTGTGAAGCCCATGTCGCGCACATCCCGCGTCGCGTTTACGCTGCTCGAGGCGATGGTTGTTGTCATCGTTGTCGGTGTCCTGGCGGCGACTGCGGTGCCGGCGATGAACGTGCTCGCGGGAATGAACCGGGCGGCAGCGACGTCGGAGATCGCACGCAATCTCGAACTCGCGCGTGCGCGCGCGCTGGCCACCGGTCGACCAAGCGGCGTCAAGTTCAGCGTCTTTGACCAGACCATGAGCCAGGTGTGGATCGCGACCAGTGGCGGAACGCCCGCCGCCGCGAGGTCGCAGCTCGGCACCGCCAGCGAGGACATCCGTTTCGGCGACTTTGGCTCGGCGGCGCTTGAGTCGTACACGGGCGGCGATGGGATCACATCGGAAGGGACAATCTGGTTCGCGGCCGACGGCACGCCGCACTCGCGAACTTCCGGCGGCGTGCTGCTCAGCCCGTGGACGGGTGACGCGAGCATCAAAGTAGAGGACGAAACCGCGGTGACGGTGCGTCGAATCTCGGGGGTGGTGAAGTGAGGCGGTGGCCCTCGGCAGAGCCAATATGATGAAGAGGCAATCGCACATTCATCGTCGACGCGCGTTCACGCTCATCGAAGCGGTGGTGGTGGTGCTCGTGGTCGCGTTGGCTGTGCCGCCAACGATCATGTGGTTGGATGAAGCGGTGACGCGCCGCGCCGACGCCGCGAATCTGAATCGCGCGGGGATGCTGGCGAGTGCGGTACTTGAGAATGTGATCGCGGATTGTGCCAGCGACGGGGCGGGGTTGGGTTTCGCGGCCCTTGCGACGCCGGCGACGTATCTCAGTGGCGGGGCGGGCTCGCTCTACACGCGACTGACCTCGGTCGCCGCGCCGTATCAGGCGGCGGGGTTGACGTACAGCGTCAGCATTGGCGGGTTGGTCTCGTCGACTGGAAGCGCGGACGCGGATGTGACACAGAACGTCTTTCGGCTGGTCACCGTCAATGTGTCATATCTCTCGGCCGCGGGCGGCACGCGCACGCTCTCGGTCTCGTGCATGGTCACCGGAGCATGAACGCACGCATGGGACGCAACGCACGACATCTCGCCTGCCGCGGTCTCACGCTGGTTGAGACTATGGCGTCGATCGTCGTCGTGAGCGTGATGGCGGCGGTGTGTATGCCGATGATTGACGGGGCGACGGAGGCGTATGTGCAGTCCTCGTCGCTGCGTCGATCCACCGAGTCGGTGTCGTTCGCTCTGGATCGCAGTGTGCGGCTCATCCGCGCCATTCCGCTCGGTTCGGACAACACGAGCGTCGCGATCTCGACGATGACCGCGAACTCGATCCGGTTTGTCGATGGGCGCGGGCTGGAGATGTCCGGGACTTCGCTGCTGCTGCGCGACGCCACCGGCGCGACTGGGGTGCTGTGCGAGGGCGTGCAGACTTTTACGCTGGCGCCGCTTGCATCCGATGGAGTGACGAGTTCGCTGTCCACGCCGGGCGAGACACGCCGCGTCAATATCACGATCAAGGCCGCAAGCGTCGAGATGCGCGGCACGGCGTTCATTCGTGTGGGAGCACTCGGGATATGAACACCCATTTCGTCAAGCCGGTTCACGCGGCGAGAGAGCGGAACGCGCGGCGAGCAGCACGAATGGCCTCACGCCGTGGCTCGGGCGTCATCGTGGTTGTGCTCGTGCTGGCCGCGATGCAACTCGTCATGCTCGGCTCGGTCACGTCCTCGGGCGATGAGTCCGCGGTGAGTTCGCTCCGCGTGGACGGCATTCGCGCGTTCTTCGCCGGTGAGTCCGGCGCCATCGTGGCATCCAAGACGGTGATGGCAAGTCTCACTCCGCCTGCCGCCGACTCGACCCTCGCGATCGGGTCGGCCCAGGTGAAGTTCGTCACCGTGCCGGACCCCACGCTCGGCGGCACACTCACGCTCGATGGCACGAGCGGCGAAGTGACGCGCCGCATCCGTGTGACGCTCGCCGACCCGTCGTCCCCTTGACAGTTCGTTCTGCCCGCGCACTGTGTAACGACTGTGCCGACGGCAGCGGCCGTTGCCTTGTTCGTGCGTCCGGCTCGGCACAAGTGCCGTTCACCAACGTTCGATAAGCGAGGGTGAGACCCGGAGCAATAGGCCGCGGCGGCGGCGGGAGTGTGTCGGTGTTCAATAGACCAGTCATCGAGATCGAACTCACGCCAGTCTCGCTGCGGGTGAGCGTGATGGGACGCGCCGACGCCACAGTCCACACGCCGCTCGACCGATCCGCGTGGGAGAACACGTGGTCTTCGGGCCTGCGCATGATCGACGAACCGTTGCGGGCGGCGCTGCGGCGATTGGGCGTGGGGCCCAAGGCCCGGGCCGTCGTGACCTATCCGGGACCGGATGCAATCGCGGAGTTGATTCGCGTTCGCGGCACGTCCACGGAGGCTGTGGCGGCGGCCCGTCTCGCGGCCCGCGAGTCGAGTTCAGACGCTTCAGGTCCGCTGGCCGTGCGGATTGTGGATTCGTTTGAGTCGGCCGGACACCAGCACTCGCACGTGTTCGCGGTCGGCGACACATCGTTCGCGGCGGAGATCGTCGCGGATTGGGTTCGCCGCGCGGGGCTTCGCGTCGACGGCATTTCTTCGATCCGCGCGGCGGTGCTTGGCGAGGCGATTCGCAACGCCCAGACCATCACCACCGGCGACCATGTGCTCGTGCAGTTTGACGAGCACGCGACCGCGATCGTCGGCATTTCCTCGGGGCGAGTTGCGTTCGCACGCGGCCTTGGATTCGGCTTCGATCTCCTGATCGAGGCGATCGCACGCGGCGCACGAGACTTTACGCGCGACGGTCAGACCACGATCTCGCGAGAAGAACTCCGCGAGATTCTCTTCCGCACCGGCACGCCCGCACGCGGCGATGTGCTCCACGAGAAACTTGGGCTGCGCGGCGAGCACGTCCTGCCGCTGCTCCACCCGGTGCTGCAGCGATTCGCCGTGGAGATTCGCCAAACCCTGCGCTTCGCCAAGATCGAAGGATCGGGCGAAGCCCAGCAAGTGACGCTCGCAGGTCCGGGCGCGGCGATCCGCAACATCGATAATGTGTTTGGCGAGTTTGTCGATGTCTCCGTCGGGTACTTGCACGCGGATGGGAGTGCTCGCGACTCGGCGTCGGGCGCGGTGCAACTCCGCTACACGCCCGATTCGGAGATGCACGAGCGTGGGCGCATCCTCATCCGGCGCGGAACGCAGTTCGGGGCGTGCGCCTCGGCGTGCGTGCTCGGGCTGTTCGCCTTCGCCGCGGGCAACGAAATACGCACGCAGACCATGCGGCTCGAACAACTCCGCCCCGAACTCCAGCGCGTCGAAACGATCCGCACCCAGCGCCACGAGCTGTCGGAACTCATCAACAATGTTCGGCTCGATGAGCAGGCGATCGAGCGTGCCGTCGGCGAGCGCGTGTGCTGGGCGGCGGGTCTCGCCGAAGTATCGCGTCTTATGCCGAGCGGCGTGACGCTGCACGAGATCACTGGGTCGATCGAGGCTCGGGCACAGGACCGCGAGGGCGGACCGCTCTTTGCGATGAAGGGTTCGGCACCGCTGTCGGCGGATGCTCAAGCACCGAACCCCGCCGACGCTTTCGCCGAGAGTCTCCGCGGTTCGCGCGTGCTGACGGCGGCCGAGTTCACGTCCAGTCGCATCCTCCAGAGTGACGAGGGGAGCACACGGCAGTTCATTCTCGCCGCCAAGCCGCTGTCGCTGCCGGCGCGATTGACCGCACGCACCGATCGCGCGGCGACGAAGTCGCTCACTGCGGTGGATTCGACGTCGCAAACGATCGCTCCTACGACGGGGGACAAGTGATGAACAAGGCGATTCGACTTCAATCCGGCCCGGTGGCGATCGCAAGCGTCGCGATCGTGGCGGCCCTCGCGTGGCGATTCGGTGTCCGACCACTGGAAGCCAAGGCGATGTCGCTCCGCATCGAGGCCGATGCCGCACAGCAGGAGTTGGCAGCCGCCCGAGTCGCGGGTGAAGATGTGCCGCCTGATGCCGCGCTGGTGTCGCAAGTGAATGCGGTGAATCAACAGATTGTGTCGCTGGCCGGTACGGTGCAGCGCAAGCCGCGTCTGCACGAAGATCTCGCGAAGGTCGCGCAGGACATCGGTGTGCGGATCGGATCGATCGAGCCGCGCGGCAAGTCCGGCGCGATCGCGTCGAACTCATCCGTGAAGATCGCGTCGTCATCGTGGAGCGCGGAAGCGACCGGCTCGTATGAAAAGCTCGCGCGCCTCGTCGACGCGATCGAAACGCAGATCCCACTGCTGCGGGTGCAGGGTTTCCGGATGCAGGGCGGCGGGCCGCTGCCCGGTGCGCCCGAGGCGACGATCTTGCTGGAGTTCACAAACTTGACGCTGACACAAGATCCGCCCGAGGGCAAGACCACGGGTGCGGGCAACGCTCGCTCGGAGGTGAAGCCATGAGTCCGATCCGACTTGCCGCCGGCCCGGTCGGTGCCCTCGCGATGATGGCTGCGCTCGTGCCTCCCGGCGTGGTGGCGGCGTCGCGCGCGCTGTGGCCCGCGCAGGGTCCGACATCGGCTTTCGCCGTCGTTCGCGATGGCAGCGTCGACGAGCCCGCGGCGTCGATTGTCTGGTCGCCGTCAACTGAAAGCCCGCAGGAGCGAGCCGCCGCAGAGTTCAATCGCGGCGCGCTGTCGCAGGCGTTCGGGCGGTCGCCCTTCCCCGCGCCCACGCCCGTTATGGCGAGGGCGGCGAGTGTCGGTGTGCCCCAGACTCCTGCCGATCGCATCGCGGCGGAGTTCCCCGTGACTTCGATTCTCAACGGCAAACAGGCGGTGGCGATCGTCGCGGGCAAGGTCTGCCGCGTGGGAATGAAACTCACTTCCAAGGGCGGCGAATCCTGGATCGTGACGGCGATCGATGCGGCGACCGGGACCGTCGAGATCGAAAGCGTGACGCAAGGCAAGGTGTCGTTGCGGCTGTCGCAACCGAACAAGACCCAGTGATCCGCCCCGCTGAACGCCCGAGTTCATTTGAAACCAACGCAAAAACGACGAAGGCCCCGCTCCGGGGCCTCGTCAATGGGCGCAACAGGATTCGAACCTGTGACCTCAGCTATGTGACAGCTGCGCTCTAGCCAGCTGAGCTATGCGCCCGGTCGAGGGCCATGGTAGACCAGACCCGTCGATTTTACAACCGTGCGGGGGCGGTCGCTCGCCACGCCAGGACCGGGCGGCACCTCGGTTCTCGGTCGTAACCGCGTGCGGTCCTAACGAACACTTCGCGCAAGAACAGGTACACCTCTGGGGCGGCTTCTGCTATGCTGTGCCCGTCGAGTTTCACCCCGTGCGGGGTATGGGTCGCTGTCGGAGTTTCCGCCCGGCGTCGGTCCAGTGTGAGAGAGATCGAAGAAGGCATAGGCATAGGAGATAGAGACAATGCAGATTCGCATGATTGCACTGGCCCTCGTGGCCGGTGCGGCCGTTTCGTCGGCCAACGCCCAGCTGCTCGCGTATTGGAACTTCAACGCCAGCACCGCGAACAGCACCGGCGGCCAGCTCGGCGCGCTCACCAGCACCGCCGCCAACGCGGGTGTCAACGCCGCGGGCGCTGGCATCACCCTCGGTGCGGGCCTCAACTACAACACGATCACCGCTGGCACGGCCAACGGTTCGGTCGGCACCTTCGCCGGTGATGCGGGCCTCATCAACGCTCAGCCCCTCGAGACTCAGGGCGGCGCGCTGACCATCGTCGGCAACACCGGCAGCTCCGGTACCGTCTCCAACAACGGCAAGACGATCGCCTTCAACTTCAGCACCGCTGGCTACAGCGGCATCACCATGGCGTGGTCGGGCCGTGGCACGAGCACCGGCTTCAGCAACAACAAGATCGAGACGTCGATCGACGGCGTGAACTGGGTGACCCAGGTCGCGTCCTACTCATCGACCAACACGTCTTTCGCCCTGTTTTCCTACGGTCTCACCTCGGCCGCTGACAACGCCAGCAACCTGCGCGTCCGCATCACCTTCGCAGGTGCGAGCGGCGGCGCGGGCAACAACCGCATCGACAACCTCAGCTTCACCGCCGCGGTTCCGACCCCCGGCTCGCTCGCCCTCATGGGCCTCGCGGGTCTCGTCGCCGGCCGTCGTCGTCGCTGAGTCGATGACCCTTTGAATCTTTGAGGCACCCGATCGTTTCGGGTCGCCTCAATCCAAGCCTGAACGCGGAACGTTCATGCGGAGCCCCGTCTGACCCGGCGGGGCTCTGTTCTTTTTCAGACATTCCCGACGTGGCTTCAAATGCCAGCAGTATCCGATTTCGATGCATACATAGTGCTGCATATGGGCTTGTTCGCGCGCGGACAGTCGGGTACGATTCTTGGGCATTGAATCCGGGGACCCTCGCGTGGGCCGCCCGGCGTGACGCTGGATTTGGCTGAATCCGCCCGAGTTTGAGCCGGCCAGGTTGATTGAGATTCTCTCGGGCAGGATTTCTGGATCATGACCAAGCTGTACGTCGGTAATCTCCCCTTCTCGACCACTGAGGCCGAACTCCGCTCGATGTTTGAGCCCTTCGGCGAAGTCGCCTCGGCGTCGATCGTCATGGACCGCGAGACCGGCCGCCCGCGCGGGTTTGGCTTCGTCGAGATGGCCAACGCCGACCAGGCCAAGGCCGCGATCAACGGCATGCACGGCAAGAACATCGGCGGTCGTGACCTGACGGTCAACGAAGCCCGCCCGAAGGAAGCCCGCTCGGGCGGTGGCTTCGGTGGTGGTGGGCGCGGTGGCTACGGTGGTGGCGGTCGCGGTGGTTACGGCGGCGGCGGCGGCGGCGGCGATCGCGGCGGTCGCGGTGGCTGGTAAGTCGTTCGCACAATCTGAACGTCAAACCAAGGCCTCCTTGTGGGGCCTTGGTCATTTTTGGTGAAACACGAGCCGCAGAAAGACGCGGGCGAAAAAATCGTGCGCACCCCGCGCACGGAAATTTACAAGTTGCCTCTCTTCTCAAAACTGGCGCACACACCGTCGGCGGCTGTTTGAGACGAACCGAGAGAGGGATGGTCTCAGGCGACGCCCCGACGGTGTAGATGGACCGCGAGAATCGGCCATCGGTGCTGGTGGAGGATCACCTGCCGCGTGCGTGCCCGCGGCGTTCGCGACCCAGTCCGGTCATTGCGCCGTCGACGCTCCGCCCACAAGCGTCGTCGGCACACCCTCGGGCCCGGCGTTGTCGCAGAGCGCCGGGGTGCCCCCTTGTTGAGAGGGCCCACGGGCGGGGAAACCCGCCCGTGTCCGTTTTTCTGACACGCTGACCCTTCGCACGCAACCTGATTCAGACCGGATTCACATCCGCCCTCAGAGGCGAAATCTTCGCGGGCGTGTGCTTGCTCATCGCTTCGATGAGCCGCGCCGGGTCATCGTCGATGCGGAGCGCCTCGCGCAGGTTGATGCGGAGAAAGCCGTCGACGTTCATCTGTTCGACGAACTTGAGCAGGCCGTCGAAGTATCCGTCGATGTTGAGCACGCCAACTGGCTTGGCGTGGATGCCCAGTTGTGCCCAGGCGAGGATCTCGAAGAACTCATCGAGCGTGCCGAGCCCGCCGGGGAGGGTGATGAAGCCGTCGGCCATGTCGGCCATCATTTTCTTGCGTTGGTGCATCGTTTCGACGACATGGAGTTTGCTCAGGGACTTGTGCGCGACTTCCTTGGCGACCAGTTGCGTGGTAATGACGCCGGTGACTTGGCCGCCGTGTTGGAGAACAGCATCGGCGACGCCGCCCATGAGCCCGAGTGAGCCCCCGCCGTAGATCAGCGTGATGCCGCGCTTGGCCATCTCGGTGCCGAGTCGCTCGGCACCGGCGCGATAGGAGTGGCGGTTGCCGTCGGCGGCACCGCAGAAGACGCACAAACGTGTCATCGTGGTCGGCATTTGGGGAGGATACCCGAGTCGGCGGGCGGGTGGCACGCCGGCATCGTGTATGCGAAGACCCCCTAATCTTGCGGCATGAGTTCACGCCGAATCGTTGTGACGCGCCAGGTGCCGGGGGCAATTGCCGTGTCGGGCGCGGAAGTCGTCATGGGGCCTGATGGCAAGCAGACGCGTGATGAGATGCTGCGTTCGATATGCGGTGCGTCCGCGGTGGTCACGATGTTCTGGGACAAGGTTGACGCCGAGTTTCTCGATGCCGCGGGGCCGCAACTCAAGGTCGTGTCGAACTTCGCGGTGGGATACGAGAACATCGACGTGAAGTTGTGCGTGTCGCGCGGCGTCATCGCGACCAACACCCCCAATGCGGTCACCGAGGGAACCGCGGACCTTGCGTGGCTTTTGATTCTCGCGGCGGCGCGCAAACTCATCGCGGCGGATCGCTACGCGCGCAGTCCGGCGTATCCGGCGAACGGGGCCCTGGGCATGCATCAGTTCCTTGGCACCGATCTGACCGGGCGCACACTGCTGATCGTCGGTGCGGGTCGGATCGGCTTCGCCACGGCGATGCGTTCGTTGGGTTGGGGCATGAAGGTGCTCTACACGGCCCGGAATCGCCACTGGGATTTTGAACTCGCGCCGCTGGCGGCACGACGGGTCACGCTTGAGGAAGGACTGCGAGAGGCTGACGTGGTGAGCATCCATTGCCCGCTCACGCCAGAGACGCGGCATCTCATCGACGCTCGCGCCTTCTCGCTGATGAAACCATCGGCGATTCTGGTGAACACAGCGCGCGGGCCGATCGTTGATGAACAGGCACTGGTCGATGCACTGAAGGCAGGGCGGCTGTATGGCGCGGGGTTGGACGTGTTCGAGCGGGAGCCGACGGTGCACCCCGAGCTGATCGGGATGGACAACGTGACGCTCACGCCGCATATCGGCAGCGCGGAGCAACGCTATCGAGAGATGATGTCGGAGATGGTGAGCGCGAACATCGCGGCGGTGTTTGAGGGGCTCGAACCACCGAATCGTCTGGTTCCGTAGAGTGTGTCATCACTATGGCAGTTGTGGGTGTTCTGCTGTGGGAGACCGCGATGCTGCCGGAGGATCGAAAGCGGGAACTGGAGCCTCAGCGGCGGATCGGCGGCATGCCGCGGGTGTTCTGCCAAGAGTGCAATCACTGTCTTGAGGGTGCACCAAGCCCGATCTGTCCCGAGTGCGGCACAGAGTGGAGCATGACCGCCGCCTATCGCAAGAAGTTTCGCGAGAAACTCACGACCCGTGATCGACTTGTGCTTGGCGTCTACGCGTTCTTGTTTCTCATCATCGCCGTGATGGCGTTGCTTGTCGCGGGCTGGCGGCTGGGGCCATGGCCCGCGCCGTGGCCGATGCTCAAAGCCGGGTACTCGACGTACTGGGTTGTGCTCTTCTCGCTTCTGGCGGGGGTGTCAGGGTGGTGCCTCTCAGACACGCTCTGCTCGATCATTCGTGGACAGGCGACGGATCTGTCGCTCGAACTGCTGACGTGGTGGGAGAGGTCCGGGGATGGCGGCGACGAAACGAGCGGGAGCATTTTCGATTGATCGATGGGGATTGACGGTCGGGGCTTGCTCCGCTGGCGGTTGCGTCCGGAGCCTGATAGGATGCGGCCATGATTCCGGCTCGCCGGTACACCTGAACCGCTTTCCGAAGGAGAACGCGATGGCATCCAGTCTGAACAAAGTCATGCTCATGGGCAACATCACCCGCGATATCGAGGTGAAGTACACCAACTCGCAGCAGGCCGTCGCGACGATCGGCATCGCTGTCAATCGGCGATGGAAGACCCCCGAGGGCGAGCAGCGCGAGGAGACCACGTTTGTCGACTGCGATGCGTGGGGCAAGACCGCTGAACTGATGGGCAAGTTCTTCAGCAAGGGACGCCCAGTGATGATCGAGGGTCGCCTGAAGATGGACACCTGGCAGGATAAGGAGTCGGGCCAGAACCGCAGCAAACTCAAGGTCGTCATCGAGGACTTCTACTTCGTCGACTCCAAGCCCGGCGGCGGCGGTGGGGGTGGGGAGTACGCCGACGAAGGCGGCCAGCGTCAGAGCCGCAGCGGCGGTGGGGGCGGAGGCGGTGGTGGTGGTGGTGCGGCACGCGCCGCGGGGTATAACCCGGCCGGTGCCAAGCCCGCCGCGGGTAACGCGGGTATGGGTGACGACGACATCCCGTTCTGAATCGAACGCGGATCGGATTAATAGCGCATCACGCACAGAGCGCCGACCAACGCGGTCGGCGTTTTTTCTCAGCATTGAAGGTCGCGGGATTTCCAAGGGAGGAGAACACAACGGGAGAAAAAGCAACGAAGGCCCGGCGTGGATGCCGAGCCTTCGTGGAACATGCGAATCGTGAAGTTGCGAATCGTGAAGTGAGGCTTAGGCCTTCTTCGCGTCCTTGGCATCGCCCGCAGCGGCAGCCGCCGTCACGCGTTCTGCCATCTTCTTCTTCTGAATCTCGCGGTCGGTCTCCCACGACTTGACGTCGATCAGGTTGCGCTTGGCGAGGATGTTGCGGACGGTGTCCGAGGGCTGTGCGCCCTTGGAGATCCAGTACTTGGTCCGCTCGTCGTTGAGATTGAGTTGCTTGCCCTCGGCGGCCAACGGGTCGTACCAGCCGAGCGCTTCAATCACCGCGCCGTCACGACGCGTGCGACCATCGATCGCGCTCAGGCGATAAAAGGGACGATTCTTGCGGCCAAGACGCTGAAGGCGAAGACGAACCACGCGGGGAACTCCAATCACTAGGCCCGACCCAACTGCCAGCCCCATCAGGCCACCGGCAGGGTCAGGGTGAAGATTATACCCCGTCGCGGGTGCAAGCCAAGCCGACCAAACCGAAGCCTTCGCCGGTGCGGGTGCGAGTCGCCCAAATCGCGACGACTCTGTGGCCCCAACACCCACCGGATTGACGGGCGACGCCGCAGGCGCGGCGCATCACTCGACCGTGATGCTGGAGCGGATCGCGTCGAGTTTCTTCTTGCCGATCCCCTTCACGCGGTCGAGGTCCGTGACTTTCTTGAACTTGCCGTTCTTGGCGCGGTCGGAAACGATCGCTGCGGCGAGCTTCGGGCCGATTCCGGGGAGCAGGGCAAGTTCCTCGGCGTTGGCGGAGTTGATGTTGATTTTTTCGCCGGGGGCGCGGATCGGGCCGGGCTGCTGGACGATCTCGACGGGTTTGTGGTCGGGGTCATCGGGCTCGACTGCGGGGGTCAGCGTCGCGGGCTTGATCGGCGGATTCTCGGCAGAAGGTACTGGCGGCGGCGTCGATTGCGGCTTGGGTGTCGCGGTCGGGGCTGCTGCCAAAGATGGCATGGGTGCGTTGGCGGTCGTTTGCGCGGCCGCGGGGAGCGCGGAAATCGTCGCGGGCGACGCGGCTCGGTCGGCGAGCGCGATGGTCGGCACCTTTGCGGGGGTGAGCACGCGCCAGGCTGCTCCGACCGCAGTTGCGCCGCAGAGAATGCCAACGGCGAGCCAGACGACCTTGGCTTTCATGCCCGCGTTGTCGCGAGAGGATTGCGAGTGATGCACGGCGGTTGGCATCGGACCTCCGATGATGTGCCGAGGGTCTCGGCGTCGTTTGGCGTACTCCGCGCCGGGCCTGGGTCGGTGCCGGGCCGCGAGAGAGTTTACACGATCGGTCTTCCTTCGCGCAGGGCTTGACGAATCCCCGCGAGGCGAGAGGCGACGGCGCGGGGCACGCCTGCGGTGGTGAGCAATCCGCCGCCTGGCATCTCGGGCTTGGCGTCGGGCGGGACGTCCATCAGTTCCTGCCAGCAGACGCTGATGACGCTGGGTTTGCTGGCGGCGATGGCGAACGCGCGGGCCGCCCACTCGGCCTGGCTGGTTTCACTCCACTCGCTGCGCCAGCGTCCGGCGTGATGCAGTTCGCCGCGTTCCTCGGCGATCACGTCCTCGGCCTCGGGCGAGAGGGGCAGGCTCGGTGCGCCGATCGCCGTGATCGCGGTTGGTTTCTCGAAGGCGGCGTAGCGGTCGAGCAGCGCCGAGAACGCCATGAGATCGCGCGTCGAGCGGCCTTGCTCGGGCATGCCCATCTGCACACGCAGGCCGATCACATCGATCGGAAGGCCGGCTTGCAGCACAGTCTCCGTGTAAAACAGCGGCGGCATCGAGCGACGCTGGCGGGAGTAGTACTCGCCCCACGGCTGGTCGATCTCAAGTTGAATCTTCGCCGTCGGGTGCAGTTTGCGCACGAGCATGACGCAGACTTTGGTGAGGTCGATGATCTGGTCAAAGGAGAACTTGAAGTTCGAGTTGACTTGGAGTCCCGACGCGACGGTCCAGCGCAAGATTGTGCGCCGATAGCGAGTCACGATCTGCTGAACGTGCTCGGCGACCATCTCGCGGAACGTCTCGTAGTCGTTTTCCCAGATGTAGAGGAACTCGGGCACAGCACTGGGTCGCAGATCAAGAATCGGGCCCGCGACCACGGGCACGCGAGCTGAACGCACCGCCCATTCGATCCAGCGATCCGTCGGCGCGAAGTGGTACTTGCCCTCGGCGGGCTCCATGTCCGCCCATCGCATCGGCATGGTGATGAAGTCGGCGCATTGCCCGACCACGCGCTGCGTGGCTTCGTTGAACACGTTGGGATTGATCGCGACGCCCACCGTCGGCTGCACCGGGACGACCGTCGTGCCGGTGCCCGGTATCGAGATCGACGCGCCCTGCGGCGGCGGATCACCCGTAAGTTTCGTGTAGTGGTACACCGCGTCGCGATACAGATCGCCCGCGAGCCGGCGTGGCACTTGGCGTTCCGCGTGACGCGCCGCGAGTTTCTCGCTCGCGTCGATGCCCAGCGCCAGAGCACGCCACGCCTGCGCATCGGCCTTGGAACGCATCGCAGCTGCGGCGGGGCCTGTGTCGGGTCGATCGGCGACGAGCGCCTGCGTGAAGACGAGTCTCGCCTGCTCGAACTGGACCATGATCGGGTCGTCGCCTGGCAGGTCGGTCATGCCCCATTCCTCAAGTTTGTTGAGGAAGAGCATGATGCGATGGCGCGCGAGTTCGAGGCTGAGCAGGTATGGCTCGTCGCGCTCCGGAAGCAGGCAGGTCTGGAGCGTCAGCAGGCCGAGCGAGGTGCCGCCGGCGACACCCGGCTGGGCCGGGACATCGAGTTGGATGTTCAGGCCCGCCGTCTCGCTGGAGTTCTTCTGGCAGCTGATGCGGCCAGGCTCGACGGCGATCGTGGCCTGGAAGGCCAGATCATCGACGCCAAAGAGGTGCGCATGGCGCAGCGGGAATGCCTGGGTGGGCGTCCCGTCAGGGTCAAAGACCGCAAAGTTCAGCATGGACCGTTGGACCCTTCGTCATGCGCCGAACCCTTCCGGCGGGATGGGTATTGTCGCCGCCCCGCGGCCCAACGCAAGCCCGATGAAAAAGATCGTTGTGGATCCCTTCGCGACTGCCATCCCGTGGTCGGGTCGCGCGTCGGGGCCTCAGTCGCACGCGGCGAGGCGCACGGCTACCGTCTCGGCATGATTGAACTGCGATTGAAGCGTCTTTCGTCGCGGGCAACGCTGCCCGCGTATCAGTCGGCCGGGGCGGCGGGCATGGATTTGGCTGCGTGCCTGCCCGAGGACAATGCCACGATGACGATCGCGCCCGGGCAGATCGTGCTGGTGCCGCTGGGGTTTGCGGTGGCGATCCCGCCGGGGTTTGAGGGCCAGGTGCGGCCGAGGTCGGGGCTGGCGACCAAGCACGGCATCGGCATCCCCAACGCTCCGGGCACGGTGGACAGCGACTACCGCGGCGAAATGAAAGTCGCGCTGGTGAACTTGTCGCGCGAGGCGTTCGCGGTGACGCACGGCATGCGGATCGCGCAGTTGGTGATCGCGCCCGTGGCGCACGCCGCGTTGCGTGAGGTGGTGACGCTGGATGAGACCGCGCGAGGTAGCGGGGGGTTTGGGTCGACGGGGGTGGTGTGAGGGGTGATGCAGTTGACGGGTCGCGTCGGCATCATCGCGGGAAACAGGTCGCGAGTGTTGTCGGCCTCATGCCACGGATCGGCGGCGGGCGGTAGGTCGGCGAGCCGGGGAAGCCTTCGACGTGTCGAGGATGCCTGTGGCTTTGAGTTTCGCGATGGCGGCCCGGATCGTTTCCTTCTTCAAATTCCCCGCGAGCACGATCGCGATCTCGTGGGCGGAGAGCGGCGACGAGCGCGATGCGAGAGCCGCGATGAGCGCGTTTCGCGGAGACAGTCGCGATCGCGCCGCCGTCGTCATATCGGGCATGCCTGCACGCAGGCCGACGGCGGAGAGATCGAGGTCCAGATCGGGCCAATGAACGCCCACACCGTCGCCGATGAGTCGCCAGTTCTTGCGTTGCGCCGGGCGAGCGGCAGCGAGCGACGGGAAGAGATCAAGCGGAAGAGAAGCGTTGGTGCCGTCGGCGAAGCGGACGGCCAAGACCGCCTTGCGTGCGGCCGTGCGAAATGAGATCGTCGAGATTTGTGGTTCACTTGCCAAAGTGATTGTTCCAGGCATCGATGATCTCCGGCCGACGACGCTCGATGATATCGGTCACGATTCGGCACTGCTTCGCCGACAATCCCTGGCCGCTCACATACTTCACATGTGGCACGACCCACCACTTACCGACGCCGTCGGCGTTCTCGACATGGACGTGGATCGGCTCCTGCCCCTCGTTGGAGTAGAAGAAGAACCGGTAGCCGTGAGCGAAGAAGATCGTGGGCATGGCTAAGTCAAGAACTGACAACGCTATCGTTCTGTCCAGCGGATTCGGTCGGTTTCTGCACCGGATTCCATCGAGTAATCGATGCACTTGTGCAGCCAGCCCGGCGCGATCGGGGCCAAGGCGTTCGGATTTGCAATGTGGAGAAAGTCAGGTCCATCCCCGTTCAGTTTCGACCATGGATTGATTGACGAGAAAATCACAGAGGAAACTCGACGAAGCTCGCCGCGAGCGAAAGCGCCGGTGTCAACACCGGTACCGGACTGTTTCGATATGGAGTCTTGTTGGGTGAGGTACTCTCGGCCGAACTTTCCGGTCTGGCGATCGATGTCGATCGCCGGCATGCCGCAACCAAAGAGAACACGGACGATCCGCGGAGGCGTGAAGTCCGTGTGTGCGTGCGGAATGTTCGTGTCATTGATCGCGACGACAACAGGGTCGTTGTTCCCGACGACTCCGGATGCCATCCAGCGATCAATCTGCTTCGACTTCTCGCGCAGAGCATGAAGAAGGCGCAGGGATATCTGATCATTCGGGACATCGTGGCAACCGCCGACGCCAGTCATATCAACGACGCGGTCGGGTCCGATTCCGCCGTCGGGCGCGATTGCCTCTATCCAAAACGCACCACTTGCTGCGTCAACAAGAAAGTCCGGACCCGATTCGTCCCGATTGACGCGGGGAACGAGAGGAAGGTGCCGATCGAGGAGTCCAACACCCAGGTACATTTCCCAAAACAATCGCTGAAAGCAGTGAAGCGCAGATGTCCGTCTCAGCTCGCCCGGCTCGCCGGCGGCGAGGCGGATGAAAGCATCATTGAGCCGATGCGCGAAGTCGCGATCCGCAAACGGGGCGTACCTGTTCCAGTGTGACTCAAACCACGCGACGACATTGACGTCACCGAAGCGTTCACTCTTGTAGTTGAGTGTCCGTTCAGCGAGCGCCAGATCGCTGAATAGTCCGGGGCCCTTCTTGGCCATCCGCGTCACAAATTCCCCCGCCGCTCCTGCTCCAACTCCAGCGCCTCGAACAGCGCCTTGAAGTTGCCCTTGCCGAAGGACTGGCTGCCGCGGCGGCAGATGATCTCAAAGAACAATGTTGGGCGGTCCTGCAGCGGTTTGGTGAAGAGTTGCAGCAGGTAGCCCTCGTCGTCGGCGTCGACCAAGATGCCCAGGTCGCGGATGCGTTTGTGGTCTTCCTTGACGGCCTCGTGGCCGTGGCTGGTGAGCATGGTGTTGACGCGATCCCAGACCTTGTCGTAGTACGCGTCGGGCAGTGTGAGGAAATCGACGCCGCGGCTGCGGAGTGCCGCGATCGAATGCAGTTCGTCATCCGTGCGCAGCGCGAGGTGCTGCACGCCGGGGGTGTTGGCGTGCCAGTCGAGGTATTCCTGCACCTGGCTCTTCTTCTTGCCGTGCGCGGGCTCGTTGATCGGCATCTTGATGAGGTTGTTGCCGCTCGACATCACCTTGGACATGAGCGCCGAGTACTCGGTGGAGATGTCGGCATCGTCGAAGTGCTTGAACATCTTGAACTCGAGGACGTCTTCGTACCACTTGACCCAATAGTTCATCTTGCCGAGTTCGACGTTGCCGACGAGGTGGTCAACGTACTTGAGGCCGCACGGGTTCTTCTTGTTGTACTCATTGATCGCGAGGATCGACGAACCCATGCCGCCCTGCGGGCCGCAGCCGGTCGCGGGCGTGCAGAGCCCGCCGTCGATGCGGCGGAAGCGGGGCTTGAACGCGCTGCCCTTCTTGACGTTGACGAGGTCGTACGCGCCGGTGCGGCTCACGAACGAGTGACACACGCGGCCATAGGTACGAATGCCCGCCATGGTAACGGTGCCGTGCTCGTCCTTGAAGACGCGCGGCTCATACGCGGGCTGCGCGCCGTTCTTGACCGCGCGCTCCCACGCCTTCTCGGCGTCAAAGACGGTGAACGCGACGTCCTTGACGCCGTCGCCGTACATCGCGATCTCCATCGCCGAGTGATGCTCGGGAGAGAGTGGGCTGCTGAGGACGAAGCGGATGTTGCCCTGCGTGAGGAGATAGTGAGCGCAGTCACGGCTGCCGGTGGTGAGGTCGCAGACCTGTTCGATCTGGAAGCCGAAGCAGTGTGCGTAGAAGAACGCGGCCTGCTTGGCGTTGCCGACGTAGAACTGCACATGATCGACGTCGATGAGTTGCAGCGGATCAGTGGAGGGCGAGACGCTGGCGGAAGGAACGCGGCTGGGTGCGACGGTCATGGTCAAAGGCTCCAGAGGGGGACGCATCAAGTATAAGTCAGTGCAGTGCAAGCGAGAAGGCGAATCGAATGGGTTCGATCGGCGATCACACCTTCAAGAACACCCGCTTGCGCCACAGATACCAGCACGCCAGCCACCAGCAGACGATGTAGAGCGTGGTGGTGATGCGGGCGGCCCAGAAGGGGTCGGTCATCTGCCGCAGGTAGCCGCGGACGGCGGTGAGCACCCATTGTCCCGAACTCGCGCCATCTTCCCAGTAGACGACCTTCCAGTTGGTGAGGACGATCGCCCAGATCATCTCCGCGCCGAAGTAGAGGAAGATGGCGTTGCGGCCGGGCACTTCAAAGAACCAGCCAAGGTCTTTGATCGCCGGGCCGCCGAGTCGAGCACCGAGGGACCACAGCCAGCCGACGACACCGACCGCGACGAGTACGCCGAACGCGATCCACGATGAGGGATGGAATGTTTCTCCGGTCAGACGGAGGTGTTGGAGGCTGAGCCAGCCGAGACCGATCCCGCCGCCGAGCGCGACGATGCCCCAGCCACTCCATCGCCACACTTCAAAAGTCTGGTGCATGAACGCGAGAATCATCGCACCAGTGCCAGCGGAGAGCAGAATGTACGATGTCGTGAAGTAGTCCTTGCTAAAGCCGAGCCACGGTTCGACGGCGTACGCGAGGCCGGTGGCGACGATGCCGGCCGCACCGATCCACGCGGACTTCATCCACGCGTCGGTGTCTTTGTTGCGGAGCACTTCGCCGCACCACGCGCCCATGAGCGTGAGTGCCGCCCCGGGCAGGATGTTGAAGAAGCCCTTGCACCAGTTGGCCCAGAGCGACGCGTTCTGCGGCGACATGAAGCCTTGCAACCACGCCGCGAACTGGTCCTTGGCGTAGACCTCGAGGTTGCGCGTCTGCTCCCACACGACGGCGGTCTCGCCGGGGTACTTCAGCACGCCGAGCATCAGGAACTTCATCACCAGCATCGCGATGACGAAGATGATTTGCACCGCGCGCGGCAGCAGGCTCAGCAGCACGCAGGCGAGATAGGCCCAACCCAGGAACGGCAGGATGTCCCAGCCGAGGATGTTCCATGGCCAGTCGGTGGCTTTGTCGGCGCGCGAGTCGCGGGCGGCGTGGATGAGTGCGCCCAGAAGCATCAGCACAAGGCAGCGGCGGACCGCTTGGAGGATGATGGTGAGTGTGCTCTTGTCCTTACCGCGACCGCCGCGGAGGCTGAACGGCACGCCCACGCCCATGATGAACAGGAACCACGGGAAGACGAGATCACAGAAGGTCGCGCCCTTGCCCTCGGACCAGATTTGGACGTGAAAGAAATGGCGGGGGAGAAGGCCCTCGGCCTTGCCGACCGAGCAGTTGACCATCAGCATCGCGATGATGTCAAAGCCGCGAAAGAGATCGAGGCAGCGAAGCCGCGGCGAGGCTTGGGCGTCTTGGAATGCGGCGGCGACGGGGGGTAGGGGCGGAGGTGCCGAAGAAATCGCCGACGGGGAACCGGGCGGCGTCGGGAGGGGTTCGATCGGGATTGGGGGCTGGCCAGAAGCACCGGGAGAAAGTGGAGCGTTCACACCGGAATCGTATCGGGGTGGTGGCGATCTCGTCTCTTGCCGAGTTCCCTAGAATGCTGAATGCAGAATTGAGGCGGTCGGCCAGCAGGTCCTGTGGCGGGCTTCCCTTCGGTTTGGCTCCTGCCTAGAGTTCTCTCCTTGCCCGGGGCGTAACCGGGCGACATTTCAAACCGCGAGTACGACCATCGCCGCCTGCCCGCCCGGGCAGGGGAAGAGGTCAGGCGACTTCTGCCTGACACTCGGGCAGGTCGGAGGTGACTGGAAATGGGCAAGAAAGAAGTCGTCAACGTTTTCAAGATCATGGCTCCCGGCGGCGCCGCCACACCGGCACCACCGCTGGGTCCAGTGCTGGGCTCCAAGGGTGTCAACCCTGGTCAGTTCATCACGAAGTTCAACGCCGCCACGCAGCACGTAAAGGGCAAAGTCGTTGGTTGCATCGTCACGGTGTACAACGACAAGTCGTTCGAGCTTGAGATCAAGTCGAGCCCGGCGAGCGTGCTGATCAAGGACGCCGCCAAGGCTGAAAAGGGCTCGGGCGTTCCGAACAAGGAAAAGGTCGGCAAGATCACGAAGGAGCAGGTGAAGCAGATCGCCCAGGCGAAGGCTGCCGACCTGAATGCCGCGTCGATCGAGGCCGCTTGTCGCATCATCGAAGGCACCGCCCGCTCCATGGGCGTTGTGGTGGAGGGCTAACCCAGATGCCATACGTCACCAAGCGCACCAAGACGAACTCGGGCCTGACGATCGCTGATGCCGTCACCGCCCCCGAGGCGATCGCGGCTCTGAAGAAGTTCAAGGCTCCCAAGTTCGACCAAACCGTCAATGTCGTCATGCACCTGGGCGTCGACACCGCGCAGGCCGATCAGGCCCTGCGTGGCTCGCTCAGCCTGCCCAAGGGCATCGGCAAGTCCAAGAAGGTCATCGCGTTCTGCCAGAGCGACCAAGTCGCTCCGGCGCTCGCGGCTGGCGCGGTCAAGGCCGGCGGCGACGACCTCGTCACCGAAGTCGAGAAGGGCTTCCTTGATTTCGACGTCTGCGTCGCGTCCCCGGACATGATGCGCGTCGTCTCCAAGCTCGGCAAGGTGCTCGGCCCCAAGGGCCTCATGCCCTCGCCCAAGGCCGGCACCGTCACCACCAACATCGCCCAGGCGGTGAAGGAATACGCGGCCGGTAAGGTCGAGTATCGCGCCGACAAGGGCGGCAACGTCCACGCCGTCATCGGCAAACTGTCCTTCAAGGACGCGGACCTGGTGGAGAACCTCGAGTTCTTCATCAACGCGATCGAAAAGGTCAAGCCCGCCACCGTCAAGGGCGTGTACATCAAGAAGATCAGCATCAGCGGCGCGATGACCCCGGGCGTGCAGATCAAGTACGTCCACGTCGTCGCGACCGAAGAGTAAACCCATCATCAGAAGGAGCCCATCATGTCCAAGGCGATGAAAGAGCTGATGATGCGGGAGTACAAGGCCCGCATGGACACCGCCGAAGAGGCGCTGCTCATCGGCATCCGCGGCCTCAAGGGCACGCAGACCACCAAGGTCCGCGCCACCCTGCACAAGAAGAACATCCGCATCAGCGTGGTGCGGAACAACCTCGCCCGCAAGAACTTCGAGAACACCAAGCTCGCGGCCTTTGAGAACCTTCTCACCGGCTCGAACGCGGTGGCCTTCGGCGGCCAGTCGATCGTCGAAGTGGCGCGCGAGATCGTGAAGCTCGTTGAACAGTTCCCCGTGATTGAACTCAAGGGTGCCCTGCTCGACGGCACGCTCTACACCGGCAAAGCCGGCGTGACCGAACTCTCCAAGTTCCCCACCAAGGACGAGGCGATCGGCAACGTCGTCACCCTCGTCGTCAGCCCGGCCCGCAAGCTGCTTGGTCAGCTCCAAGGCCCCGGCTCGACGGTCGCCGGTGTCATCAAGGCGATCGAAACCAAGCTCGAAAAGGGCGAGGCGATCGCGAAGGTGGGATGATGGAAGAAGGCACTGGCCACAAGGGACTGGGCACTTGGCACAAGCCAAACCCCGCCTTCGCCAAGTGCCTGATCCCAAGTCCCAAGTGCCTGTTTGTTTCAGACATCTGCACTCCACTGGCCCGGCGTGTCCGGGGTAAAGGCCGAATGGTTCGGTCCCTCTGGAGTGAGACGTGCCGAGAAGGTCGTTTGACCCGCTCGGCGTAGAAGAAGGTAGACAACCATGTCCGACGCTGCTGTTGCTTCCCACATCAAAGAACTCGGTGACAAACTCGCTGGCCTGTCCCTTAAGGACGCGGTCGAGCTCGGCAAGTACATGAAGGACACCTACGGCATCGAAGCCGCCGCTGGCGGCGGTGTCATGATGGCCGCCGCGGGTGGCGCTGCCGCCGCCAAGGTCGAGGAGAAGTCCTCGTTCGACGTGATCCTCAAGGCTGTTGACGCGGCCAAGAAGATCAACGTCATCAAGGTCGTCCGCGAAGCCACCGGCCTCGGCCTCGCCGAAGCCAAGGCGTTCGTCGATGCCCCCGGCAAGGCGATCAAGCAGGGCGTCAGCAAGGAAGACGCCGAGAAGCTCAAGAAGACCCTCACCGAAGCCGGCGCGACCATCGACCTCGTGTAAGCGAGTCGTTGGTTGGCTGCGGCACTCGCCGAGGCTTCATCCACAAGACGATCCACGCGTTGCGGGCTCGCCCGCGACATGCGGATCAACTCAGTGTGTTTCAACACTTACCCCGCGAAAGCGGGGTGAGTTGTTTTTGGCGGGACTGCATCGATGATGTCGCAATGCCAGAGATCAGCTGTTGGACGTGCGCGACCAAGTCAGCAGCCAGCCTCGAACGTGCTCACGAACGTGTCGAAGTCGGTGAAGTCGATGAACCCATCGTCATTGAAGTCGGCCTGTGTGTCGCCGGATTCGAACGCGATCACGAACCCATCGAAGTCGGTGAAGTCCACAAAGCCGTCGCAGTTGAAGTCGGCGTCACAGGCGCAGGGCGGCAGCGGCTCGGTGTAGAGCTCAAAAGCCACGGCTTCGAACCGGATAAAACCTGAGCCGTAGACCGCGAGCGACATGTCGAACTCAAAGTCAAAGCCGCCCGGCGGTAGCGAAAGCAGGCCGGACAGGCTCGACGTCCCGGGGCCGCAGTTGCTGCCGGGCGTCCCGAAGCCGGGGAACCACTGATGGTTGTAGTAATCAGCGCAGAATGAGATTGCGCCGAAGCCGCCAGAGAGCGAGCTTCCGCTGGCGATGGGAAGAATTCGGTAGGCGGTTGAGCCTTGGACGATCGTGTTCGGCTGCGTGTAGAACGCGCCGCCGTACGATATGAAGCCGCTTGTGAAACGGCGGCCGGGCGCGGGGGTGAAGCGGGCGACAAAGGTACCAGCGTTGGACGGAGGGCCATCTTCGGGGACGAGCGGGTTGATTGCTGCGCGGAGCCCGGCGGAACCGGCGAACTTGCATCGCCCGCTGCTTGTGTCGGGCGCGGTCAGGTCTGGGAAGAGGCTCGCAGCGGGCTCGAACGTGACCGTGTACTGGTTGCTCCCGATGGGATAGTCGCCGGCGAACGCGACCCCGTGGAGCGACATACACGCCACGCACGCGGCGAGAAACGCCGACGCGTGATAATCGTTTGCCGGGCTGCTGTTCCTGAGGGTGGCGGCGTTGTCGTGGGGCATATTCGACAAACTTGTCTTCGTGACCTTCATCATCTTCCAGACTCCTTGAGAGAGGGACGGGTGAACTCGTGGTCGCCGAAGTGGCGATCCGATCCGCGTGTTTGAGCGTCGATGCTCGGTGGTGTCGAGCGTCGCGCGTGACGACTCAGCGCAAGGCTGTCGCTCAAGTTCGAGGGCGAACGGCGATGCGTGTCAGGTACTTGATCTGAGGAAGTATGAGCATGTCGATTGCGTTGCTCATGGCGGTGCGCTTTCGTCGATGCCACTCGCGCGAGGCAACTGCTCGGGCGACACGCCATTGCCCGTGAAGAACCAGTCCAGCACGCGATCTCGGAGCGCGGCATCGCCGGATTCAAATGCGTCGGAAACGACGCGGTAGGAATCAGTTTGAAGCGACATCACGCGTGCGGAGAACTCTGCAAAGCCGGTTGCTCTCAGTTCACCTGACATTTCATGCTCGCTGAAGTTGACCAAATACGTCATTGCGAAGACCACGCAGCTACGCCATGTCTTCCCGCGGGGGCTTTCTGCGGCCCAGTCGCTGATCAGTGCGACGAGCAGGCCCCGCCTTTCCTGCTCGGTGAGCGAGAGCCAGTACTCTTCGGCGTAGGGCCAGAAGAACACCGCGGCCTTCGATGCGGGCGGAGCCCCGCTGGCAGCCAGAGCCGCGAACTCAAGGACTTTCTCTTGCGGCTCTCCCAACTGCTCAAGTCGCTGCGCGATCTGAAGGGCGAGCACCACTGAGGCATTGGCGTAGGGCGTGGCGAACAGGCGGCGCGTCTCGGCAATGACCGCGTCGGTCTCGCCCTCGGCCAATCGCAGCATCAACTCGACCCGCGTCATGCCGCTCGGTTCAACGCCCGCCAGCGAGCGGGCGGCCTCGAGAAGGCGTCGGGCTTTGACGAGGTCGCCGCAGCGAACGGCGGCGTCGGCGGCGTAGAGCGCAAGGTTCGCGTCACGCGGGTACGCAACCGAGGCGCGATATAGGCGTGCGTACGCGGGATACGGCTGATCTTGAATCAGCAGGAGTACACCGAGGACACCCTCGGCGAAAGAATCGTTTGCTTCGATCGCGTCCAGCCTTGACCACGCGGCCAGTGCCGTGTTCGTGTCACCGAGCGTGTACGCTATGAGGCCGATCTTTCGAGCCTCGATCGCGGGTGCCATGGCCAAGGCCGCATGCACGCTTGCCGCGCCGGCACTTGACCCAGAAGAGACGTTCGGCCACGGGTCCTTTGTTGGTGACTCGGGATCGAGCAACCAGTCGATGTAGCCATCAGCCAAGTGATGCTTGTTCGCGTCCCGTGTCGCATGCGGCGCGTCGGGTGCAAACCCAAGTACTTGTGCCGCGCCGTCGCGCTCCGCGCGGACATCGGGGCGTGGTGAGCCGTAGCGAATCGCTACATCATAAAGCTTGATCGAGCGTGCCAGACGTGTTTGCAGTTCCGCAGACGACGCCAGTTGCCGAGCCCGCGGCCTAGGGTCTGTGACGTGTTCAAAGAACGCGATGTTGAACACGTCATCGTATGGGCTTTGTGCGAACGCTGCGGAGCGTGCGTCGAGCAGGGCGAGATCGCTCCAGACAGGCCACCACACCGCGCGGACGAACATGAGCGCCGCAATCGTGGCGACGATGAGGCTCCCGAGCACGCCCGCACCGATCTGTGTTCGATAGCGCGTGAACAACCTGCTTGTCGTGTACGCGAGGGTGGCTCGTCGCGCGAGTACGGGACGCGCCTCAAGGAAGCGGGCGAGATCGGCGGCGAAGTCGGCCGCGCTCGCGTATCGCCTGCTCGCATCGGGATCCATGGCCTTGCGCACAACAGTTTCCAGATCCCTGGGCACCCAAGGCGAGCCGCGCATGTGCGGAGCGGCACGATCGCCAATCGCGTGTAGTACCTGAACGGCCGACTCGCCCGGATACGGGCGCCGGAGCGTGAGCGCGTGGAACAGCGTCGCCCCAAGTGAGTAGACGTCGCTGCGGGCGTCCATCGCCCGCGTTGCGAGAAGTTGCTCCGGCGGCGAATAGATTGCTGTGCCTGAAAACACGCCCGATGCAGTCAGGGTTGCAGCGCTGGTGTCGCGCACGAGGCCAAAATCGCTGAGTAACGCCGTACCGTCTCGTCGGAGAAGTATGTTCGATGGCTTGACATCGCGATGCAGGAGTCCTGCGGAGTGAACGGTGTGGAGAGCGTCGGCGATGTGGATGCCCCACATGGCGATCAGATTGCAATAGTCGTGCGGGCGCTTGTAGCCTGGCCCGACGCCAATGGCTTCGAGCGCGGCATCGAGCATGGTGCGTTCACCTCGCGATGTCACGGACTGGATCACGTCCTGCAGCGAACCGCCGTCGATGAATTCCATCGCGAAGAAGAACGCGTCGCCGTCGCGTACGACGTCATGCACCGGGACAATGCTGGGGTGTCGGAGCGAGGCGATCGCGGCGACCTCGCGCCGGAATCGCTCTCGCGTCGAGTGCGTGGTGAGCAACTCGGGCAGCATCTTGAGCGCGACGGGGCGATGGGACACGTTGTGCTGGCGCGCGAGGTAGACACTTGCCATCCCGCCGCGGCCAAGTTCGGCAATGATCGTGTAGCCTTCGGGCGAATGCGGCGGTTGCGATCGCGCCGCGGTCGGACACGCCCCCCGGGCCACATCTACAAGACCCTCTAGGGCGGGACGAAGCCCTAGGTGATTCGCCGCCATCGCGTCGATGTCGATCTCCTCCCCTTGTTCAACCGCGGTCAGAATCGCGTCGAATATCGAATCCACGAGCGATGTGTCCGGCGGTGCGAGTGAATCCGGTTCGCTGCCGGGGTGCGGCATCATCCCGGGCGGGCCTGACTTGGAGCGGAGAGACCTCATCTGACACTTGAAACGGCGTCTGTGGGTGGTTTCCGCGAGTCAATCGCGCTTTGTGCCAAAATCGCGCGCAGTCGGCTGTGATAGAGCGTCACGCCACGCCGCACCCGATGCTCCACGGTCGACACGGCAAGCCCGAGGCTTTCGGCGATGGCACGGACCGTGTGCTGTTCGAACAACCGCAGGCGAACCACATCGCGAAGGTCGTCGGGAAGTTCATCCAGCGACTGTCGCATGACCGTTGCCTGCTCGCGGAGCGTCGCGACGCGACTGGGCGTTGTGGTGCCGGCGGGGTCGAAGTGAAGCATCCCGTGCTCGAGCGAGTGGAACAACGCGACGTTGCCAGCGCCGCGTTTGGCGGCGTGCAGCCGCGATCGCATGTCAGAGATACAGCGATCAATGATCGTGAGCAGCCAAGATCGAAACGCCTTCCGGCCGAGCCACTTTACATTGTCGTGTGCCCGCCATGCGTTGAGAAGGCTGTCTTGCAGGACGTCCTCCGCGGAGACATGCTGGGCAAGGTCGCCCATCCGCGCGTCAATGAGCACGAGCAGGGATGCCAAACCGGTCGACTCCACCGCCGACTGCCAGCCCGCGGGGGTGCTCAGATCGATCTCGATGTCACTGGTCGGCGGCAAGCGGTCCCCCTCAACGCCCCGAGACTACTCGGTTCTCTTCCCCGATTCCAGTGAATCTCGTCGGTCTCGCGCGTGCTTGTGCCGATCAGAGTGAGAAATCGTGGCGATGCGCCGCCTGAGCCGAGAGGTGTGAACTCTATTGATGCGAGTACTGGGTATTGAGGCGATAGAATCACAGAGGGAGGCTCTTCGCATGGCATCGCTCGTGGTCACAGAGGGTCCGGGGCAGGGCACGCACTTTCCGCTCACGCTGCCGCTGGTGTCGGTGGGGCGGGACGACACCTGCACCTTTCAGGTGCTTGATCCGACGGTCTCGCGCAAGCACCTGCAGGTGAAGTTCGACCCCGCGCTCGGCAAGCACATCGCCGGCGACTACTGATACCTGCAAATATTCTTGACTTCTGAGTGGCGCTGGCTGTGTATGGGTGGGATACTTCTGTCATGGAGTATCGCGTACCACGGATGGATGCCAAGCAGCGTGAGGATCGTCGGATG
>Ga0164290_1001298_pt1 | contig 40779 bp, 31 predicted proteins | sample Micstemetagenome_FD_108782 | JGI IMG/M metagenome (GOLD analysis project Ga0164290, IMG submission 108782) | Contaminated culture microbial community from soil near Moab, Utah, USA - Microcoleus steenstrupii SON62 (Illumina Assembly) | ecosystem: Environmental > Terrestrial > Soil > Soil crust...
CGCCATGGTGGCCACCGGCGCGCCGGCCTGAGCCTCGGCCACGGCGGCGAACATCCAGGTGATGCCAAGCAGGGTTTCGCCGCGTGCCACATTGGTGGCGGGTGCGGCGCCCGAGCGCGGATACTGGTTCATGTTCACATGCAGTTTTTTCAAATAGGCGAAGGCTGGTTCCTCGCCCATGATCTGTACCAGCGTGGCGAGAATGGTATAGGAGGTGCCCGAGGTCGCGGGATTGGACATCTGCATTTCATCGCGATAGGCCGGGTTGAGCAGATCGGACCAGCATTTCGGCGCCGGCAACTTGCGCTTGGCCATCGCGTCTGTGTTCCACATCACGCCCAGCGTGCCGGCATAGATGCCAACACTGCGCCAGGCTGAAAGCTCCGCCGCCCGCTGTGCCCATTTATGCAATTTGGGCAGGGTAGGACTTTTATATTCCTGTAGCAGGCCAAGTTCAGCGGCCTGGAGATGCGAATCGGTCGGGCCGCCCCACCAGACATCGGCGCGCGGATTATCGGCCTCGGCGCGGATCTGCGCGAAGGTCTCGCCTGTGCTCTTGGTGGTGACCAGGGCCTTGATGCCGGTATCGCGCTCAAAGCTTGCCCGCATCACCTCGCACCATTCGCTGAGCAGGCTGCAATAGACGGTCACTTGGCCCTGGGCGCGCGCCTCGTTATTGATAGTGAGGGCCAGGACGGCAGCGAAAAGACTACGTTTCAGCATAGTTTGGGCTCCTGTAGCTCAACCGGCACCGAAGGGGGCCAGTTGGTCGGTGGCGGCGCGGCGGCCGATGCGGCGTTCGCCCACCAGCCATTGAATGCCGAGAATGGCGAGGATCATCACCAGGATCAATACGGAAGAATAGGCGATGGCGAGGCCGAGCTCGCCGGCCTCAACGCGGCCTACGATATAGGCTGTGGACAGGTTGTATTGCGCGGTTACCAGGAAGATCACGGCGCTTACCGCCGTCATGGCACGCACGAAGCTATATATCAGGGCGGCCACGATGGCCGGGCGCAGCAGCGGCAGCATCACCCGTCTCAGGGTACCGCCTGTGCCGGCGCCCAGCGTCAGGGAGGCTTCATCCAGGCTCTTGTCGATCTGGCTCAAGGTGGCGATGCCGGCGCGCACGCCCACGGGCATGTTGCGGAACACGAAACACAGGACCAGGATCAGGCCGGTGCCGGTGAGTTCCAGCGGCGGCGTGTTGAAGGCCATTACATAGGCAACGCCGATCACCGTGCCGGGAATGGCGAAGGAAAGCAGGGTACCGAATTCGAAAGCCCGGCGGCCTTGGAAATCCTGGCGTGCCAGCAGATAAGCGGTGAGGATGCCAACAAAAGCGGTGAGCGGCGCCGAAGTGGCGGCAACGCCGATGGTGACCCAGAAGCTGTCCCAGGCGGCGCCAGTGAAGTGCAGGCCGTATGTGCCCCATTCCAGGCTGAAGCCGCTGATGTAATGCGCCAGGGTGAAGCTGTGGTCGCGGCCCACCGACTTCACGAAGCCGCCGAACAGGATGGTCGCGTAGATCACGGCGGTGAACAAAGCCCAGGGCAAAGCCAGGCCATAGGCGACGATGGCGACGCGGCGCGGCAGCACCAGGGCAATGCCGGCGTCACCCTTGCCGGTCATGGTGGTATAGCTCTTGCGCCCAAGCCAGCGCTGCTGCGCCCAGAAAACGCCGAGTGTGAAGGCCAGTAGCACAAAAGCCAGCGTGGCAGCGCGGCCTTGGTCATGGGCAGCGCCCACCACGGCGAAGAAGATCTTCGTGGAGAGCACATCGAAATTGCCGCCCAGCACCAGCGGATTGCCGAAATCCGCCAGGCTTTCCACGAATCCCAGCAGGAAGGCATTGGCGACACCTGGCCGCAGCAGGGGCCAGGTGATGGTACGGAAGGTGGTCCAGCTTTTCGCCCGTAAGGTCTGCGCTGCTTCTTCCAGCGATGGCGCGATACCCTGCACCACGCCTATCAGCACCAGGAAGGCAATGGGTGTGAAAGCAAGCAATTGTGCGATCAGCACGCCGGTGAGGCCATAAATCCAGCGCGAACGCGGAATGTCGAACCATTCTGTGAGCAAGGCGGTGACAGCACCTGAGCGGCCGAAGAGCAGGATCAGTGCCAGGCCGATCACGAAGGGCGGCGTGATGATTGGCAATACCGTGAGGGCGCGCAGCAAGGGCTTGAAGCGGAAGCTGGTGCGTACGGCAATGAGCGCGAAGGCAAGGCCGAGTATGGTTGTGCCGGCCCCCACCAGCAGGGCCAGGAACAATGTGTTCCAGGCAACACCGCAGCGCTTCGGGCCGCTCAGGCAGTCCAGCCCCCAGATTGAGGCATCGGCAAAACGCGCCAGGAAGCCGGTGATCGAGATGCCACCGCCGGGGATTTTGACAGCTTCCACCAGCACGATCAGCACCGGGAAGAAGACGAAGAGGGTGATCAAAGCCACGATGCTGCTGATCGCGGCAATCACGAAGGCATCGCCACGGCACCAGCCCAGCCGGGCTAGGCCAAGGCTCAGCAGCATCAGGGAACTTATGCCATAGAGCGCGGCGCCAAGCCCGAAGCCAGGTTGGCCGCCCTGGCCCAGGCTGCCCAGCAGGGCCAGGGTCGGGCCTTTGTGATCAATGGCGAAACCCTGCAGGAACAGGTAAGCGAGGCCGAGCGATCCGGCGGCGATTACCCAGGCCGGTTGCCGGCGTTCGCCCAGCGCCAGAAGCGGCGGCAGCAGCAGCGGCCAAAGCCAAAAACGGCCATCCCGCAATGCCAGCAGCCAGGCCGGTGCGTTGGCCTGATCGGGATAGGAGGCGAGCCAGCCGAGGCCAGAAAGACCGATGCCGGGCAGGGCATGCCAAGGCAGCACCAGCAGCGCAAGCGCTGATAATGCGATCCAGGGCTGGATGCCGGCGAACCAGATACGGGTGGATCGGTTCATGCTCATGCGGTTGTGGAGTCTCCCCAGCGCAGTCTCGGGCTGGGCGCCGCACCCGTCAATGCCGATCCGGGTAAACCATCGTTAGCTCTTGCCATTTTGCCCCCCGCAGCGGAAAATCAGCACAGGTGGAGCGGGGGATTTCAGCGTGACGGGGCAGTGGAGCAACGTTTGGCGGGAGCAATTCGGCGGCATGCTTCGGCCTGTCGCACTCCTCCTTGGCTTGGCACTGGCCGCATCAGCCGATTCTGCCGCCCAGACCCTGCCGCAATATGCCGCCGATACCCATCTTGGTGTCGGTTCCTGCTCCGGCTCCACCTGCCATGGTGCCGTGACCCCCTGGCGCAATTCCACTGTGCTGCAGAATGAATACGTCACCTGGCAGACCAAGGACCCCCATTCCAAGGCCTATGCCACCCTGCTGAATGCGCAATCCAAGCGCATCGCCGCCAATCTTGGCCTGCCCAACGCCCATGAGGCCAAGATCTGCCTAGATTGCCACGCTAATAATGTGGCCAGCAATTTGCGCTCCAAGACCTTCCAGATTTCCGATGGCGTTGGCTGCGAAAGCTGCCATGGCGGCTCGGTGCGCTGGCTCGGCGTGCATATCTCGGGCGCCGCCAGCCATGCGCAGAATATCGCAGCCGGCATGTATCCCACCGAGGAGCCGGTGGCGCGCGCCAAGCTCTGCCTGTCCTGCCATTTCGGCACTAAGGACAAATTCGTTACCCACCGCATCATGGGTGCGGGCCATCCGCGCATGGCTTTCGAGCTTGATACATTCACCGTCACCCAGCCGGCGCATTTCCGCATCGACGACGATTACCGTGCCCGCAAAAAGGTGTCTGACCCGGTGCAGACCTGGGCCATCGGCCAGGCCGTGGCGGTGCAGATGAGTCTGGAGGCGCTGACTGACCCGAACCGCAATAGCCAGGGCATGTTCCCCGAGCTGGTGCATTTCGATTGCCATGCCTGCCACCATCCGATGTCAAACCTGCGCTGGGAGCCACGCGCCTCCACCGGTCTCGGCCCCGGCTTGGTGCGGCTGAACGATTCCAACATGGTGATGCTGCGGTTGATCGTGGCGCAGATCGACCCGGCTTTGGGCGATCGCCTATTGCAGCAATCGCGCGCCTTGCACGCTGCCAGTCAGCAAAGCATGGCCGCCGTAACGGCCGCCGCCAACACCTTACGCGGCACGGTCAATCCATTGATTGATCGCCTGGCGCAGCACCGCTTCGACGGTGAGGCGACGCATAAATTACTGCGCGCAGTGCTGCGCGATGCCGCTACCCGCGAATACACCGATTTTGCCGCCGCTGAACAAGCCACCATGGCGGTAGCCGCCATCCTCAATGCTCTGAAGCGCAGTGGCCAGATCGATGATGCCCGCTTCAAGCGCTATAACGATGTGCTCGACCGCGCCTACAAGGCGGTGGAGCGCGATGAGATGTTCAAGCCAGCGGATTTCATCGCCGCGCTGGATGCGCTTGACCAGGTTGTGCAGAAGTAAATCTAGAGGCCGTCGGGATTGCCCGGCCGCAAGTCACCCTTGATCAGGGCGTCTATGCCCACGCCATGGCCGGCGGCAATGGGAGTGTCGATCCGCAGCCGCATGCAGAAGCGGTCGCGCTTCAACAAGCTCCAATCGGCGATCAGGCAGAGCACATTCTGTTCCACTGTCCAGCGGCCATCGACGACCGCGTCATAATCGCCTTTCGGCTCATTCCAGCGCTTCAGCCGCAGGCTACCATCGGCTTTCAAGTAAGTGATGGCGATGGCGGCGCCTAGCGAGGTGGCGCCGCGGCCGCGTTCCAGCACCACGGGTTCCGGGAAACTGATATCGGCGCGAAACGCGAATGTACGTTCGCTCAACTGCGCCCGCATATCCTGTGCCGCGGCGGGTAGGGCCGTCAGCAGGCCGAGCAACAGGATGAGGGCGGTGCGCGTCATGGCTTGCGCGCTGGCAGGAATTCGCCAGGCTGAGGTGTGTCAGACACTGTCCACAGCTTCTGGCGGCGATCCAGGTAGAGCATGCGCTGTTCCTGCAGCGAGAAGGGCCGTGAACCGAGCCGGCCGAATACGGCAATCTGGCTGCCGGTTTCGTCCACGGCTCGGTCACGGTCCAGGCCTTTCGAGAGCGCGCGCATTGGCCAGCGGCTTGGCTTCCAGGCAATCAATTCCGGCTTCGGATCGGGGCTGAAGCCATAGAAGCCTGGCTGGCTGTCGGGTGTGGTAAGCTGGATCACCTTCAGGCCATTGCGGCCATCCGCCACATAGGCGAAGAGCGTGGCATTGGTGCTGCCCACCACCACATCGGAAGCATCGGTGATTCGGCCATCGGCGGTGAAGCGCTGGTAGATCTTGGGTTGCTCCGGGTTCTCGATATCCACAATCACCAAGCCTTCGGCGCCAGCCGCGACATAGGCGAAAGTGCGCGCGAGATAGACCCGGCGAGCATCATTCAGGGCCACATCGGCACCCTGCACCCTCAGAGGCCAGCTCGGATCGGTCACATCGACGGTGCTCAGGCCACCATCATGAGTGACGACAAGGTAGCGGAACTGCAGCGCAGTGGCGCGCGCGCCAGGCAAAGCCACTTCGGCCAGCTTTTTCGGTTTCAGCGGATCATTCATATCCAGCACCACGATGCCGCGCGGCGTGGTGATATAGAAATAGTAGCCGGCGATGGTGATGTGGCGGGCACCGCTCAGCGCACCACCCTCATTCCAAGTCATGGCGCGGGAGAGGAAGTTATTGCGCGGCTCGCCATCAGCCAGGGTATCCACATGCACTGCGATCAGGCCCTCCACCGCATCCGTGATGAAAGCGTAATGGTAAATCGGATGGAAAGCCTGTTCCTGGTTGGCGCCATACATCAGCTTGCGCGTTGCCTCGTCCTTCATTTGCCGGGTGGGAGCAATCGGCTGGTTGGTCGGCAAAGCCACACAGGTGGCATTCTTCGACGCTACATGGGTATCCTGCCCCAGGGGGCTGAATGGCGCGGTGATGATGCGCTGGGATATTGCTTTGTTGGCGATGGAGGCGACGTCGTAGACGCGGAAGCCTTCCTTGCCCTCAGCCGCGAACAGATCCTCGCCGCGCAATTGTAGGCAGCCAACATTGCCGCCTTCCTGACTAAAGCTGCCAAGCTCGGGCGCCTCGGGTAGTTTACGGCCGCGCTGCAGATGCTGCGCGAAATAATCCGGATAGGCATAGCGATGAAGGTAACTGCCGATCACCGCTTGCGGCTCGTCCCATTCCGTCACCTGCACGGCCTCCACGCCGCCTTCAGCACCAGCCCAAGCATTAAATCCGACAAAACTGACGAAGTTTGTGCCGTGCAGCAGCAGCTGCGCCATGATCGCATTGTTGTCGTTGGCCGCCGAGACATGGCAATCGGTGCAGGTCTTGGTTTCAGTGCGGCGTTCGGTATGCGGATAATGCGGCGCGAAAGCCTGGCTAGAGAAGCCGGATGATGCAATCGGTGCCTGCTGGATATAAATGCGCTCACGGTTGATGTTTTGAGATGAGAGGATCAGCGCCGAGGTAGAGCGGATCGGCGCTATGGTGTTGCCCTTGGTGGTCTGATGGCGGCCGAGTTGGAACATCTCGTCGCGCGCCACCTGCGGATTATAGGTAGCGAAGTTACGCGTCTCACCGCCCTCATAATGATGGCGGTCGGTTTTGCGGTTGGCCTGAATCGGCAGATGACAGCCGGCGCAGGATGTGGTCCAGGAGAGGTGGCAGGTATAACACTCCATCTCGCTGTCGTTATGCGCCAGCTTGTCCGGTGCCACGCCCGGCCCCCAGGGCAAGGGCCCATTGGATATGCCACCGGGCAGTTTGCTCATCAGCTTGGCGCGCGCCGCTTTTTCGTTGTAATGATGGTTGGCGGGATCGACGCTATCCTTCACCAGACTGACTTCCCATTCCCGGTTTGAATCAAGCGCTGCGCGCTGGATCAACTTGCAATCGCGTTTCTCAGCCGCCGGCTTGTAACATTCGGTGCCGCGCCATTCGAAGCGGCGGCGACCATCCTGCAGGCGCAGCAGCGACAGATCATTGCCACCCGGCGGCGCGGCGGGCCCGGAGGTGCGCAAGGTTGGATGGCTGACAGAGGTACCGTGGCAATCCTTACAGCGGATTTCGATGGCATTGGCTACTTCGCCATAGATATAGCCATTGCCATGGGAGTCTTGCGCGAAATGGCAGTCGACGCATTGCATGCCAGCATCCACATGCACCGATGACATATGCACCGCCTTCTTGAACTTTTGCGGGTCGTCATCTGCGATCTTGCGGTTTGAAGCATCGAGCAGATTGCCCTTGCGGTCGCGCTTATAGATGGCGCGGAAATTCCAGCCATGGCCGTGGTAATCGGCGAATTGCGTATCCTTCAATTGTGGATTCAGTTCCCAAACTTTTTTGAGGAAATCCAGATCCCCCCAGTTGCCGCGGATTGCGGCTTCTTCCGGGTTGCGCATCAGGATGGCATGCTCTTCCTCTGTGCTTGGGTATTTCTGCTTGGCCGGGAACATCTTTGGCGCATCCGGCTCGTAATCCCACATGGTGTAGCCGAGCATGGAATTGAGGAAGATATTCGGCTGGTGCATGTGGCCGGTCATGCACTGGCTGGTAGGGATGGCGCGGGTGAACTGGTGCTTCAGCGGATGGCCGACCTGATCCTTCGGAATTGTCGGATCTGTTGTTTCGGATTTGCCATCATGGCCGGCTAGTGAATAAGGACCAGAATGGCGCGGGTCGCGATCATTGGCATAAACCACATGGCAGCCAGCACAGCCAGAATGGCGGTAATCGCCCGGCTGGTCATTGGTACCCATAAACCACATGAAGGGATCGTTCAGGCGTGTCTTGTGGATGTTAATCACCGGTACGGCGACGCGCAGGCCCGTGCCAGGGCCACGATTCGACTGGCGGAAATCCGGCCGGCCCGGTTCGTCCAGGCGCTGAATGGCGCCAGGGCCTGCCGTGGCGATGTTGGGTAGCGCGATCTCGGGGAATTGCGTGATGATATTGCGGCCGCCGCGCTCGAACACGCGGAAGATATCGCCCGGCGGAATCACTTCCCAGGCCGGCATGGGCACGAATTGCGGCAGCACGCCGCGCTGCAGGGTCATCTTCTCGGTGATGGTGCCTGGGCTCTTGATCGTTGCGGGCTGACCATCGCGGGTATAGGCCTCGCCCATGATGTAGTTTTTATAAGGCAGAATACCGTTGTTATAGGCCGCGCCGCCCCACAGCATGGCGCCTGTAGCCATCAGGCTGCGTTCAGCGGCCTGAATAATCGGCAGATGGCATTCGCCGCAGGCTTCGCGCACAATACGATAATCAGATGGGTTGACGAAACGCACATATTCCGGGCTTTCATGATTCAGCAACGTATAGCTGCGTTCCGGATTGGCGCTTTTGGGGTAATGCCAGCTGCGCGGAAAGCGTGGCTGCACATGGGCCTGATCGCGTGCCACCGTGTATTGCTGCATGTCGCGCGGCGCCCGTATGGCGGCATTGCCGCCATGGCAGTCAGTACAGCCGATATTCACCGTCGCATTCTGGTGCATGGTGGCTGCGTCAGTGGTGGTGTGGCAAGTGATGCAGCCGGCGCTCTTGGCGGCGGCGGCTTCCGGCGTTTGCTGGAAGGGTGCCGGCGGCGCCGTGACATACTTGATGTTGCGCGGACTTTCATTGCCCGCAGCCCAGGCCACATCAATGCCGCCCGCGCTGGCGAGGGCGATAAGCAGGGCGGCGAGAGGGGCTGCGAGATAGTGCATGGTCAGTAGGTCAGGATCATGTTGAACAGCACGGAATAAAATCGGGTCTTGTTGCTTTCCGGGTCAACCGCGAATAATTCGCGGAAGCCTTCGCCGCCAAACAATACAGCGCCGGAAGCACGGAATACCACATTCTGGATGAAGGTGGGGCGATAGATGAGTGCGGCAGACAGATCCCAGCCGATCTCATTGCTGCATAGCTTCGGTTTGGTGCCTAGGCTGGGTTGCTGGCCTGTGGGCAGCGGCGAGCAATCATTGCCTTGGTTGCGCAAGGTTGCCACCGAGGAGGTGTCGGCGAAGCGCAGATAATTCAGGTTCGTGGATAGCCGCACTTCCGGGGTGATATCGGCATCGAAGCCGCCGCCGATCAGCATTAGGCCAGGATTGATGAAGTTCGACTGTCCTTGCTCCTTGGAGGAGCGGAGTGAATTCAGGATGCCGTTGCGGCCCGAGAGCGCCACACCGCCGCCGCCAATCAAGGGCACGGATTGGCGCACCCAATAGCTGGTATCGGCCCCGGCGAATTGCGGATTCTCGAAAATAGCGTCGAAGCCGGTTTCTTTCTTGTCATAGGGTTCTTTGTCGCCGGAAGCATAAAGCAGGCTGCCGCGGAAGCGCAGCCAGTTTATGTCGATTGAAGGCTCTGCGGCGAAAAACCAGGCGCGGATATCGGCCTTTTCGTTGCGGGTTTGCGAGGCGAATTGCGTGGCGTCGTTTCGACCATAGGCATAGTAAAGCGAATGGGTGAGGTTGAAGCGACCGTAATGCCCATCGCCGCTATAGCCGAGATAGGTGACATTATAATTATGCGGTCGCTGCACACCGAGAACGGCGGGCCTTTCCTGGAACAGGTTGCGGTTGAAGTAGGTGCCCTGATCGCCCTCGCGATTGCGGTTATGCAGCACGGCAAATTGCGAGGTGAAGCCAACAACCGGGAAGTCCTGACGAAAAACGGTGGCCATATAGACATCGTCACGGCGCAGCGGCAGGGTCACATCGTTCAGACCGCTATTGGTGTCTTTTTCCACGCGACGGAAGACAGCAAGATTATATTGCCAGAAGTTGTTGTCGCGGGTGCCGAAGATGCGTGCCCCGAGCTGATTATCCTGGAATAAGAAGCCACGGAAATCACTGGTGATGGGCTGGATGCCAACGCGGAGAGAGTCGAAATCATACCGGTCTGAGACATTGCGCAGGTGGTAGTCGACAAAGCCTTCCTGGATGCCGAGGAAGGGATCTTGGCGCGAGCTGCCCTGCTGCGGATTGATGCGTAGGATGCGGTCTTCCTCCGCGTCAACACGGTTATACTGCAACACCGGCGTGAGGCGGATCTCGAAATCCGGCGGCTTGTAGGCGGTATCCCCCTTGATCAGCGAGAAGGATGGAATCAGCGTGGTGGCGAAAAGCTGCTGGTCAACGCGGCCGAAGGCATCAAGCCGCGCATTGGCATCGGCGCTGCCGGTCAGGCTGACCGGCTGGGGGAAGCTGCGCGGTTCGTAAACGGTGTCTGATATCACCGACAGATTGAAGAAATAGTCCCCGGTTATCGGCCGGTCGGCCTTCAATGTGTTCTGGTTATAAGGATCCCACCAACGCTGATTCACTCCCAGCGATTCGATCAGGCGCCAGCGATCCGGTACTGGTAGCGTCTCACGCGGTAAGGTGGGCGAAGGCGGCGGCACTGCCTTAGGGTCGATGGGCGGCAGATCTTCGATCAACGTATCCGGCCGTGCGCCAGGGCGGCGACGCGGCTCGTCCTGTGCCATCAGCACACCCTGGCCAGCCTCACGGAATTCGAAGAAATCCTCCTTGCCGGCGCGCGCCTCATGGCTCGCCAATAGGGCGATGGCCAGGGGCCAAGCGAGGCTCGGGGAAAGATACTGCTTCAGCGTCCGCGGCATGGCAATTGGACATGGGAATAATTGAAGGGCTTCACTGGGCAGCTGACATAGCGCGGCGCTACGCCTCGGATCACCTGACGCTCCAGCCGGATACCCGATGGCGCATTGCCCAGGCTGTTGCTGGCGCCATTGGCTAGGCCAAGGAAGGCGATCATGTCATCCTGGTCGATGCCGTCGCCGGAAACGCCAATGCCACCCACCAACACGTTGTTGCGGTAGATTGGCACGCCACCCGCGAAAATCTGCAGGCCATTGGCCAAGCGTGTGGGCCCGCCGGCACCGGAGCGGGGCAGATTGGGCGCATTGGCGCTCACGGCATCAACGCATCCCGAAGCGCCGGCAGTTGAGCCATCCAGGCGCGCAACGATGTCGGCAATCACCAGATCAAGCTGCAAGCCAACATTGAAAGGACTCCAGGTTGAGAAAGGCAGGCTGAAAGGCCCATTGGCATTACTCATTATGCCATCAGGATAGAAGGGGCGTGCGAGATTGCCCAAGCCGCGCGCCGAATAGGCTGCGCCATCGGCCAGGGCATTGGCGCCGATAAAGGCTTGAGCGCTGGTGGTATAGCGCGCCACGCCAGGCACGTTGAAGGCACCGGCAATCGAAAAGGCGGCGGTGTTGCCGGCGCCATTGCCGTTGGTCAATTCGCTGCCGGCATTGCTGCGCGAGAAGAAGGCCGCGCTGCGCGCTTTCTGCAGGCTCACATCGGTGCCAAAGACCGGTGCGTCGCGGGTACGCACGATGCCCAGGATATTGGCTTCGTTATCCACCACCGAGATGGTGACTTCGGCGAAGCTGCCCAGTGGCCGGCGGATCTGCGCGCGGGCCTGGAAGGCGATGTTGATCGCAGCCCGCAATATTCGCTGCACTTCCACGGCTGTCAGGCGGTCGCCGGCGGCCAGCGAAGCGGCGGCGCTGGCAGTGGGTGGATAGCGATTGGTGCCGCCGGCATCGGTGAGCACGAAGGTGGAGGTGGGCAGGCCAGGGAAATCTGTGCCGCCATCGGAGCGAAAACCGGAATTATTGGCACCATAGGCGCGGCCGGCCTGGGAGGCACCATTGGTGAAATAGCCGGTCACGCTGATGAAAGCGCCAGTGGCTGGCGTGGCTGGGGCATTGCCGGGATTGGTGACAAGATCACGTTCATCCACATCGGCATAACGCAGCAGGCGGCCATCCACGGCGATGCGATAAGCCTTGATCTCTTCCGGTGGGCCAAAGCCGCTTTGACCAGCCAGAGCGATCAGTTCATCAATATCGCGATCATAATTGCTGATATTGCGATCCAGGCCATAGATGCCATCAGCGATCACACCGATGCCGCCAACCACGCGGCCACCGATATAGAGTGGCATGCCGCCGGTATCAGCCGACAGGCCAAGTGGCGAGCGTCGTGGGCCAATGCCCAGAGCCGCGCCGCTTTGCACCAGATCGGAGCACGGCAATTGGCTGAACTGCACGCCGAAAAGCGGCCCGGCGGCATTGTTGGTTTCGCTGATGTTGAAATGCTCCTGCACGATCTGGCTGGCGGTGCGACTGGTGAAGGCATTACCACTGGAGGAGAGATAGGCGCCGGTAATGGCTTTGGCGATGGCGACCAGGCCGGCGGCATTGTTGCCGGTCAGCGCGTTGGTGAGCGCAACCTGCTCCAGGCCATTGCCAATGGGGATGCCGCGACCGGAACTCACCGTGATGGTGGCGGCAGCGCCAGCGGTCTGGTAGGCGGCCAGCACATTGCCAACACGATCCACCACCGCGATGGTGGCGCCAATGCCACGCGCATTGGCTTCCTGCACCGCGCGGCTGAGGATCAGGTCAACATTCGCGGCAGTGAGGTTGGCGTCTACCTGCGCACGCGCAGGCGCGGTGATTATCGCCAAGCAGAAGGCCAGCAGCAGCGCATATCTCATAGCAGTAGGCTTCATGGCTGCACCAGGGAGAATGAACCATATTTGAAGCTGCTGCCGACGCGATAGGCAACGAAGAAATGCACAGGCAGGAAAGCGGTGCTTAAATCCTCGTCGGTGATCTTGAAGGTGAGGCTGTCGCCCTGGGGATGAAAGCGGTTGTCGATCAAGCTGTCGCGATCACCAGACCAGGGAATCCAATAGCCTTCATTGGTGCGCTGCAGGGGCTGGTTATTGCCAAAGCGGGCGAAAACGTAGGTGGCGGTCGGCTGGTCACCGCCCAGCGGCACGGTAACTTGCAGCTTCTGCGCCGGCCCCAGCATTACGGGACCGGCGATGGCGGGACCTGCCGTGGTCAGGCGGGCGCCATTCAGGCTCTGTGCCATGGCCGGCAGGCTGAGCAGCCCGAACAGAGCTATGGCGATAAGCCGCTTCATGGCGCCGCGGAACCTTTGGCCAATGTCACCAGCGGTGGGTGGCCCAAGACGGGAGAGGACTGTGCCTGGCTGCCATGGCGCATCAAGGGCATGCCGGGTTGATGGAATTTGTGGCATGACACGCAGGTCGAGGCGACCTTCTCCGAGGCTTTCTCGCCGCCATGGCAGGAGCGGCAAGTGGCAATGCCTGGCAACAGCAGGTCGGTGGCGGCAACCGAGCTTGGCGCCTTATGGCAATCGACGCACGCCACCTCACGGTGGCGATTATGCGGGAAGCGGCTCAGGGGTTGCCAGTTTGGCGGAATATCCGGGGCTGAAATATCGAACAGGCCATCATCACTTTCCTTCAGGGCGTGGCATTCACCGCAAAGTCCGGGGCCAAATTTGCCCGTTAGCACGTCCATGCTTTTGGCTTCAGCCCAGGCCAGCGCCTCCAGCTTCTCGGCCGGTGTTAGCGCTTGCTGGCCAGGGCGTCTGCGCACCACTTCGGGCGCTGCCGAATCTTCCAGACCACCCTGCAGGGCGCGGGCGGCATAGAAGTCGCGAATGAAGGCCTTTGCCTTCTTGGCATCGCCATGGGGCATCTCACGGTCTGGCGCCAAGGCATCGAAGCGCAACTTGTGGCAGCCATGGCAATCGGCCTCGAAGCGGATCGGCAACAGGCTAACGCCGCCGCTATCGGGGCGATGGCAGCTGCCGCATTCCAGCTTGATGTTGCCCAGCTCTGGATGCCGCACGCCGGCCGGCACCAGGTGTTTGTCATGCGGATACTTCAGGCCAGAGAGATCGCGCGGCGGTGGGTTGGTATCGAGTGAGACGCGCATCCAGCCGCCATCCGCGAGATCGCTTTGCACGGTGGGGCGGAATTGCGGATGCTGGCGGCTGAAATCCGCCACATCCAGCAGCTTGGTCTTCTGCATATGCTTGCTCAGATCGGCATGGCACGCGGTGCAGAAGGCATCGGCGCGCAGGATCGCGCCCTGGGCGCCGTTATGCTCTTTGTGGCAGCCTTCGCAGGCGGTGTTCTTTAACCCCACCATCATTGCCTCGGCCGGATCGGCGTGATGCTGGATATTGCCGTGACAGGAAAGGCAGGCCTTGTCGCGCACCTGCACGAAGGGCGTCTGGTGGCAGGTCTCGCAGGTGTTGCCGAAGAATTTGTGGGGGTTGGATACTTCGCCAGAGGTCCATACCCGATCGGCATTACCGGGCCAATGTGAAGCCATGTTCATCATGCCGCTATCGTGGTGCGGCTTGAAAAACATGCCGGCCAAAGGCAGTAGAATAAAGATTGCTAGCACACATAGTCCAAGCAGGTAAGACCAGCCACGTTTGCTCAGGCCAATACTGGAGAAATCCGTGCCGCTGCGCGCCGCCAGTTCGGCCAATTCGTCGGTTGGCGCGCTCAGCGATGTGAGCTTCATCGATATGTCGAAGCCCTCCGGCGCCGGACGCACGGTCAACCGGTAGGGGCCGAATTCGATGCGGTCATCCAGCCGCAGCGCATGGACTGGTTCGTGCCGCCCGTTCACCAGCAGCTCCGCTTCCGGCTCGGCCACGATCACGGCGCCGCCAGGGCGGTCTTCGATGACAGCCTGGTGCAGCAACACGCGCGGATCGGCGATATGCACTTCGCATTGCGCTGAGCGGCCAATGCTGATCGTACCGGCCTCGATCACATGCTCCCGCCGGCTTTCCGAGCCATTGCCGCGCTTGATGATCTCAATCAGCTGCAGGCGCATCGGCTCACCAGTAGAAGAACACGCTGAAGACATGCGCGAACAGCGCCGCCAGCAATGCGAAGGTGAGGGGCACATGCACGAATAGCCAGACTTTCAGCAGGGCACCAAGCTGTACGTCGCGCCGGGCGCGGCCGAGCAGACTTTCCTTGCGGGCCAGCAGGCCAAGCAGTTGGCGCATCGCCGCTTCATGGCTTGGCTCTGTTGTGGCCAGTCTGGTCACCAGCAGGCGGGCCTGCGTGGTGGCGCATTCGGGATCGAAGCCGCGTAGCTGCTGCCAGAAATTGCCGCCGATGCGCGTTTCGCTGGCAGCCGAGAGCAGGGCTTTGTTGACGGCTTCGCTCAAGGGCAGGCCAAGCTTGCGGATTTCTCGGTCCAGGGCGGCGATCTGCCCCATCAGCTGTTGCAGGCCGACGCCACGGCGATTCTCCGTCATCAGGCGCGGATAGCGCATGTAGGTGTAGACGCCGAAGGCGCCGGAGGCGATCACCAGCAGCATCAAGCCATAGGCCAGGGTATGAACGTTCCAACCAACCTGAAAGCCAGCATGCAGGGTTGCCAGGATGATAAGCGCAAGGCCGAGATAGACATGGGCCGAGAGCCAATCGGCCAAACGGTCGTTGCTGGGCCCGTAACGTCGTTTGCGGATGCCGAACCAAGCCAGGAACAGGATGATGCCTAAGCTGATCGTGCCGAGCGTGTAGCCAAGCCAGGTGCCGCCGTTGGGCACCGGCTGCGCATCATGCAGCACATAAGCAATGATCGACAGCAGGCACAGGCCCGCCGCCAGCCGTAGGTAGCGGAAGCTGCGATAGACCAGCACTGACTCATGGTGCGAGGCTTCGATGCGAGAGGGTGGGGCTACTTCAGCGGTCATGCTGGCATCATCGCTCCCTGGTTAGAGAAGCGAGTGATAGGAATTGTTCAGGGCTAACGCGTATCGCGGCGCCCGTGGGGCAGGCGCGCACGCAGGCGGGACCGCCCTGCTGGTCCTTGCACATGTCGCATTTCACCGCCTTCTTGCGCTTCGGCTCAGGCGGCGCGCCGGTTTTGCTCACCGGCTTGGGTTCATAATGGTGGTCGATCTCCACGCCGGGTTCATGGCCGCGGTTGAACAGCAGCCAGGAGAGCAGGCCACCACTCTTGGGTGGCGCCGGTGCCGCCATGCGGATCACGCCATAGGGGCAATTGCGCTCGCAATTCCCGCAGCCGATACAGGCATCGGTGATGTAAACCTCACCGTTGCGCGCGCGATGGATCGCGTCGGGCGGGCAATCGGCCATGCAATGCGGATGCTCGCAATGGCGGCAGGATGTCGGCACATGGATCGAGGCATAGGTTGGTCCGGCTTCGCGATCCAGCCGCGATACGCCGGCATGGGTGTCGGCGCAGGCCTTCTCGCAATTGTCGCAACGCACGCAGAGGCTTTCATCAATCAACAATATGTCGGTTGCCTCGCCCACGCCCTGTTCGATCAGGAATTGGATAATGTTGCCGGCGTCGGGCTGATTCTCGGCGCGCTCATTGGCCATGATGCGGCTGCGGAAATTCTTTTCCAGTTCCGCCTTCAGGGCGGGCGCGTTATCCACCAGACGGCGGAAGGCATCAGCCGGGATGCTGATTGTCTCGGTGGCCACGGCGGCGCGCACAGTGGCCGAGCGCGGCAGATCGGAGAGCAGAGCCATCTCGCCGACATAATTGCCGGCAGCAAGATAAGACAGCACCACATCGCGGCCGCCGATGCGGCGCTGCACCAGCACCGAGCCGGTGCGAATGATATGCAATGCGTCGCCCTTGTCGCCCTCTTCAAATAAAGTCTGGTTCGGCGCGAAGGATTTGAATTCGGCCACATCTGCCACGGCTTCCAGAATCTCGCGCGGTGCGTTCGGCGCCAGATTGCGTTGAATTTGCCGCTCTGCCGCTTTGCGGTCCAGAACGCGGCGCACCGAGGTCACCGAATTGAGCAGCTTCAGCATGCTGCGGCGGCTGGTTTCCACCAGCACGCAATCGCGGCCCGCCAGCACGGTAGCGGTGCGGCGGCGGCCAGAGATCAGGCCCATTTCACCAAAGAATTCACCCTGGCCCAGCGACACCAGCTTGCTGGAATCATCCGGATCGATCTGGATGTTCACCTGACCGGCAACGATGGTGAAAAAGCTGTTGGAGTAATCGTTGCGCTTGAACACTTCCTGGCCGGGGCGCGGCACATGGATGCTGGAATCGAGAATCAGCTCGCGCAGCAGCAAAGGGTTCAATTCGGAAAACAGCGGCACATTGGCGCGGATAGTGGCCAACACGCCATCCACATCCTGGGTGCCAAGCACCTTGAACTTTTCGGCCAGCAGCGGCTCGTCGGCGGGTTTCACCGCATTGCCGAGAATAAACTCCACTACTTCATAGCCCTGGTTCATCGCCTGCTTGATCAGCGGATAGCCGGCCAGGGCGCCGATGATGTAGAGGCCGGGCACATTGGATTCGTATTGCGGGCTTACTTCCGGCAGGGCGCCGGGATCGGCGGAGGGAAAAACCACACCACAGCTTTCAATGAATTTGCGCGGTGCCGTGGCGCCGAGCCGCGCGATGATGCGGTCGCAGGCCACAATCGCGGTGCCTTCCGCGGTTTTCAGGGTCAGCTGCCCCGGCTCGATCTTGGCTGGCGCGGCATTGAAATGCGCCTGGATTGCATTGCTTTCGATGGCGGCGGTGATGGCGTTCAGGTTGCCCTGCTTGGCACGGGCGAATTCGCCACGCCGGTTCACGATCGCCACGGTGTTCTGCTTGGCCAGCGCCACGGCATTCTCGATGGCGCTGTCGCCAGCGCCGATCACCACGATGCGCTCACCCTCGTATTCACCTGGGTCATCGAGCTGGTATTGCACCATGGGCAATTCGGCGCCTGGGCAGGCCACTTTGTTGATGTTGCCTTGCAGTCCGATGGAGAGCACCACATGTTCGGCGCGGATCTCGCTGCCATTCGCCAGCTTGATCTGGAAATCCCCACGGCTGCCGCTGATCGCGGTCACCTCGGCGTTGTAGTGGATGTTCACTTTCGTGGTGCCGATCTCTTTGTCCCAGGCGCCGAGAATCTGCTCGCGGCTGCCGGCGGCAAAGGAAAGGTCCGAGCGCAAAGGCAGGATGTCAGGCGTCGCCATGACAAACTTGCCCTTCTGATATTTGTAGATGGTATCGGAGGCATGGTCGGCGCGTTCAAGCAGCACATGGCTAAGGCCGCGCGTGGCCGCACGCCCGGCCGCGCTCAGGCCTGCCGGCCCGGCACCGATTATGGCGATCCGATAAACGCTTTCCGCCATCCCCCAGCCCATTGTTTTGGCGGCATTTTTGCCCCGCTCGCATTGTCGTTCGGCGGGCTCCGGGCTGTCAACCGATAAGGGGTTCTGCTTGACTTCAACCACCACCTTAATTGATCATCCCGGAAGGGGGCGCCGGTAGCTACGGCCATATGCACAAAATGCGACACATCACCCATCTGCGCCGCCTGGTTTTTCTGCTCGGCCTGGGCTTGCCGCTTGGGCTGGGCCTGATTCCTGCAATCGTCTGGGCGCAGGGCGGTCAAACGCCGCTCCCCGCCGGCTTCATTGCCGATCCCGAGAATGGTTGCGCCACCTCCAACCCGATTCCCCGCATGGGTGAGACCATTCGTTGGGCCGGTGCTTGCGGCAATGGCTTGCTGCAGGGGACTGGCACCCTGCTTTGGCTGCGCGATGGCAAGCCGCGCGAGCGTAACGAGGGCACCTTCGTCGATGGTGAGTTGGATGGCCAGGCCAGCACCACCTTCGCTGAAGGCACGCTGGTGGTGGGGCAATACAATCGCGGCATAAGGCATGGTGAATTTGTGGTGCGGCGGCCCAGTGGCGCCACCATCCGGGCGATTTACGCCAATGGCAGCCTCATCTCCGAGCGCCAACTTGAGACCCAGGATGTGCGCCAGATGCGGGAGCGCCCAGCCCAGGCGCCGCAACCGGTAGCGCAGTCAGCCCCCCAGACCTACCAGCCTGCCTATCAGCAACCGGTTTATCAACAGCCGGTGTATCAGCAGCCGGCCTACCCAGCTTATGTGCCCACCACAGTCGCGCCCATGCACCCACAGCCCATTGCCGCCTATGTCTCGCCTTGGTCGCCGAGCGCCTATCGCGGGCCGGATGTGACTGCCGGGCCTGCCTATCAGCCACCGGTTTACCAGCAACCCGTGTACCAGCAGCCGGCATACCAACCGCCGGCCTATCAATATCAACAACCGGCTTATCAGCAGCCTGTTTACCAGGCCCCCGCCTATCAGGCCCCGGTTTATCAGCCTCCGGCTTATATGGCCGCACCCTATCCACAGCCGGTGGCTGCCGCTGCGATGTATGAGGCCGGTGGCCGGGTGAATGCGCTGGGCGGGCCCGATCTGGCGTTAGGCGATGCCATGATGCTGGAACGCGCCGGCCGCAACGCGGAAGCGGCGCAACTCTATGGCCAGATCGCCGTGGTGGCGGGTAACACGGCCGCAGGTGTGCTGGCCAACGAGCGCGCGGCCCGCCTGCGCGCGCCGCCGGTGCAGATGGTGGCCTATCCTGGTGCGGCGCTGCCGCTCATGGGCACCACGCCGCTGCAATATGCCGAGCGCCGCCAGCCTTTGTCCGGGCGCTATGTCTGCACGGCGGCGGATATTTTCCCCAGCCGCGCCAATTGGTGCGGCAGGGTGCTGCGCGAGGAGGGCAACGATGTAGAGGTGGAGGTCCGGTCGGTGCGCCTGAACAGCTTTTTTGCCGTCGGCTTTGCTTCCGCCCCCTGCACCGGCAACCGATTTTTGAGTATCTTCAGCAGCGGCAAGCGCATCTGGGTGTCGCGCGGCTGCCTCGGGGGTGACCTATGACCAAACGTTTGCTGCCCTTGCTCTTGGCCTTGGCCGTGCTGCCCGCACAGGCCTTGGGCCAAGCCGCTGACGACGGCCGCAGCCGCTTCATGGCGCAGGTCGATGGTCTGGTGGCGCAGGCGGGTGCTGACGACGGTGATGTGGCATCGGTGCGTGGTCTGGCCAGGCTGTTCGCTGCCGAGCGCCTGGCTGATCGCATGCTGTATCGCCAGGAAAATAGCCGCTATTTTGCGGGCCTCGAAGGCGCTGGCGGACAATGGTTCGCCACGGCTGCCCTGGCCCAGGGCTTCCTGCTGCGCAGCCTGGTTGCGGAAAGCACCGCGGCGCCAGCCGAGGTGAAGGCCAGCCTTGCCAGCCTGCCAAATACCGCCACGTTGGCGGCGGTTGCCACTACGGCTGCGCAAACTGTTGTTGATACGCGCCTGATGCTCACCCGTGGCGCCATTGCCGCCGTTACCATCACACCCAAGGCACCGTTGCCAGCCGGGCAGCCGATGCTGGCCGGGCCACCAGGGATCCGCATCGACCGGCTGGAACGCAACGGCGACACACTTTCAGCCAGCATCGCCGCCGGCTCGCCGCTGGCCGCGGGCCCTGTGACCTTGCGGCTTTTTGCTGCCGGCCACGCGTTCATCGCACTGCAGAACGTCGCCGCCTATGTGGTGGCGGGTGAGGGCGAACCGGCCTTGCCCAGCCGGCGCGGCAGCGATCAGGAAGCCAATGCGCCAATCCTGCAGGTGGGCGAGGTGGTGAGCGACCCCTTGCCGCCGCTGGGTGGCCGCAATCATTACCGCCTGCTGCTGGCGCAGCCCGGGCCTTATGTTTTCAGCAGCAGTGGCGGCAGCGATACGGTGCTTTCGGTCTGGGATGCCCAGGGCAATCGCCTCGGGCGCGATGACGATTCCGGCCAGCGCTATAATGCCCGTCTGGGGCTGACGCTGGCGCCCGGCGTCTACACCATCGCCGTGGAACATTGCTGCGCCGGCAATGGCACCTACCGCCTTGAGATCAATCCGGGGCCATGATGGCCCATCCGTATGCCGATTGACCCCCTCGACATCGTGCTGCCGATCGCGGGCGCTGCCTGGGGCAGCTTTGTTGTCACAGCCGTTCTGCGCGGGCATCGGGGCGGCACCATCCTGACGCCTAGCCGTTCGCAATGCGCAGGCTGCGGCCGTGTGCTTGGCACTATCGATCTGCTGCCCATCGCCGGTTACCTGCTGCGGCGCGGACGTTGCCAAGCCTGCGGCACCCGCATTCCGGCCTTGTATCCATTGACCGAGCTTGGCGGGCTGTTCATTGGCTTGAGCGCAGCATTGGCCTTCGACGGCGCTACCCTGGTTTTTGCGGTGTTGTTTGGCGCCATGCTGCTGGCAATCGCGACACGCGATGCTGTGGATTTCACCATTCCTGACTGGCTCAGCCTGCCGCTGCTGGGGATAGGCCTGGCTGCTATCGCCTGGCTCGACCGTGATGCCTTTGCTGACCATGCCCTTGCGGCATTGGTTGGCGGTGTCATGCTCTGGCTGGTGGCCTGGATGTATCGTCGCCGGCGCGGGCGCGATGGCCTGGGCTTTGGCGATGTGAAGCTCTTCGCCGCCCTGGGGGCCTGGCTGGGGCTTGAAGGCTTGGCGCCATGTTTGCTGTTGGCTGCGTTGGGCGCGCTGGGTTATGCGAGTATCCGGGCATTGATTACGCGCCAACGCCTGGAAAGCACCGCCATGGTGCCGTTCGGCACATGGCTCGGCAGCGCCGCCTGGCTGGTGTATGTTGGGCCGCTGTTGCTGGGGAAAATCTGATGTCGGTTGCGCCCTTGTGGGAAGAAAACACCGTGCTGCGCCTGTTGCTGGCGCGCGGCCAGGTGAAGACTGCCGATCTTGACCGCGCGGCGGGATTGTCACGCGGCAACGGCCTGGGGGTTGAAGCCGTGCTCAGCCGGCTTGGCCTGGTTGGCGATGCCGATATGGCGGTGGCGATGGCCGAGGCACTGCAATTACCGCGGGTTGCCGCTGAGGCTTTTCCGGCCCTGCCGCCCTTGGCGGATCGCCTCACACCGGCTTTTTTGCGCAATGCCTGCGTGCTGCCGCTGCGTGATACGCCTGAGGGCCTGGACCTTGCCATGGCTGATCCGCGCGACGAATTCACCGTGAATGCCCTGCGCCTGATGGTGCAGAAACCGGTGCGGCGTTCCGTGGCGCCGCGTGGCGCCATCGAGCGCGCGCTGGATCGACTGGTCGCCCCCGTTGAAGCCGGCTTCGGCGCCGCGCCAGCCACGGGTGCGGACCGCGATACCTTGGCCGATGTGGCCAGCGGCGCGCCGGCCGTGGCTTTTGTGCAGAAAATGCTGGGCGAGGCCGTGCGCCTTGGCGCCTCTGATATCCATGTTGAACCCGGCGATAGCCGGCTTGAAATCCGCTTCCGCCTGGATGGCCGTCTGCTGCGTCAGCCCGATCCGCCGGCTGAGCTTGGCCAGGCGATCATCGGCCGTATCAAAGTGCTGGCCGGCCTTGATATCGCTGAGCGCCGTCTGCCGCAGGATGGCCGCGTGCGCCACAGCGTCGATGGCCGCGAGATCGATATCCGTGTTGCCACCCTGCCGGCCATGCATGGTGAGGCGGTGGCCTTGCGCCTGCTGGATCGCAGCCATCTGCGCCAGGATGTGGCCAGCCTGGGCTTCGATGCGGTTATCTCCGCCGGGCTTGAGCGGCTAGCTGCACGGCCGCATGGCATCCTGCTTGTCACGGGTCCCACCGGATCGGGCAAGACCACCACGCTTTATGGTCTGCTGGCGCGGCTGAACCGCCCGGAAGTGAAGATTTTGAGCGTGGAAGATCCAGTGGAATTCCGCCTCGATGGCATCAATCAGGTGCAGGTGCGTGCCGGTATCGGCCTTGATTTTTCCCGCGTCCTGCGTGCTTTTTTGCGCCATGATCCGGATATCCTGATGGTAGGTGAAATTCGCGATGGCGAGACCGCGCGCATTGCCATTCAGGCCGCGCTCACTGGTCACCTAATTCTCTCCACGCTGCACACGAATGATGCCGTGGGTGCCATCGCGCGGCTGCTGGATATGGGGCTGGAACCCTATCTGCTGGCGGCAACCTTGAATGGCGTGCTGGCCCAGCGCCTGCTGCGGCGTCTCTGCCCGGATTGCGCCACTACGGCACCGCTCAGCCCCATGGCGGCAGCGGCATTTGCCGAGGCTGGCCTCGCCGTGCCCGGCAGCATGCCTTGCGCCAATGGCTGTCCCGCCTGTCATGGCACCGGCTATCGTGGCCGGCTGGCGATTGGTGAATTGCTGGAAATCGATGCGGCTTTCGCATCGCTCATTGCCGCGCGCGCGGATCATGCCGCGTTGATGCAGGCGGCGCAGGTACGCGGCCTTACCAGCCTGCGCACCAATGGCCTCGCATTGGTCGCGGCCGGCCAAACCTCGCTGGACGAGGTGCTGCGTGCCACTGCGGGCCGCTAATGCATAAGGTGGCGCATGCCTGATTTCCGCTATCGCGCGCTGGATCGCGAGGGCCGCCAGCAGGATGGCGTGCTGGCCGGGCCGGATCGCGCCGCCGTGGTGGCGGAATTGCAGGGCAATGGCCTGCTACCCGTAGATATAAGTGAAGCAGCGGCCGTACCGATTGCCGCGCTGTATGGTGTGAGGGAATGTGCGGCCTTGTTTGGCGGCCTTGCCACTTTGGTGGATGCCGGTCTGCCGCTGGATCAGGCGGTTGCGGCCTTCGCCGAAATTGTTGTTGCCGACAAAGCCATGGCACCGGCATTGCGGCCGCTGAGCCAGCGGCTACAGGAACGCGTGCGGCGCGGCGGTGATCTGGCGGCTGCCTTGCGCGCCGAATCCGCTTTGGGCCGGGGTTTTGAGCCTTTGGCGATTGGGCTGGTGGCGGCCGGGCAAATGAGCGGCGACATGGCCGGCGCCCTGGATCGTTTGGCGCGGCTTTACGAGCGTCGCCAGCGCAATGAAGCCGCCGTGCGCTCCGCCTTGCTCTATCCGGCGGTCCTGCTTGGCGTAACACTTTTAGTGCTGGCGTTGCTGCTTACCTATGTGATTCCGCAATTCGAGCTGATGTTCCGTGATGCCCGCCATGAACTGCCCCTCGTTACGCGCGCGGTGTTCGGTAGCGCGCGCGGCTTGGGCCATGGGCTCTGGCTGCTGGCGTTGCTGGGGCTGCCGGCCTGGCTGGTGCTGAAACGCATGGGCCGGCGCGCTGATCTGCGCCATCGGTTTGATGCCGGTTTGCTGCGGCTGCCGGTGCTGGGCAACCTGCTGCGCGGTTTGGAGAGCGAACGCATTGGTTTTGTGCTGGCCAGCCTGCTTTCGGCCGGCGTCGCCTTGCCAGATGCCTTGCGCTACACCGCCGATACCTTGCGCAACACGGCTTTGGCCGGCGCCTTGCAGGCGGCGGCTCTGAAGCTGCGCCAGGGCAGCCGCTTGGTCGAGGCTTTGCCCGAAAGCGATCTGCTACCGCCGTTGCTGCGCCGCCTGATCGCGCTGGGCGAGGCTGGCTCCACCTTACCGCAGATGATGCTGAAGGCCGCTGCCTTGCATGAGCAGGAAAGCGAAGCACGGATGCGCCGCCTGATTGCCCTGATTGAGCCAAGCATGGTGGTGCTGCTGGGCGGCATCATCGCCGTTACCCTGGTGGCGGTGCTTTCGGCGATTGTCGACCTCAACCGCCTGCCGCTATAATCGCCCCATGCACACAAGAGCCAATGCGGGTTTCACCCTGATCGAATTGCTGGTGGTGCTGGCGATCCTGGCTTTGCTGGCCGGATTGGTGGCGCCGCAGGTGGTGCGCTATCTCGGCACCGCGAAATCGGAAACCGCCAAGCTGCAGATTCAGATGCTCGGTTCGGCGCTGGAAATGTATCGTCTGGATGCCGGGCGCTATCCCAGCCAGGCGGAGGGCCTGCGTGCCCTGGTGGAGAAGCCGGTATCGGCCGCGCGCTGGAACGGGCCCTACCTGCGTGGTGCCGGTCTGCCCAGCGATCCCTGGGAACGCCCCTATATCTATCGTCAGCCTGGGCGCAACGGCGCGGATTATGAGATCACCTCTCTTGGCGCCGATGGCCAGCCCGGCGGCAGCGGCGAGGCCGCCGATGTCAGCAGCATCCCGGCGAAATAACCGCGGCTTCACCCTGCTTGAACTGGTGCTGGTGTTGGGCCTGATCGCCGCAGCCGGGACCATCCTGCTGCCTCTAGTGCTGCGCTTTTCCCCACAAATCAGCCTGGATCGTGCTGCCGAGCAGGTGGCGGCGCAACTCAATGGCGCGCGTATGGAGGCGATGCGGCAAAATCGTGTGTTGCGTCTCACGGCTACTGATCTGGCGCCACCTGCTGGCTTTCGTCTTACCTTGCCGGTCGCTGGTGTGGATTTCGCGCCCGATGGCTTTTCTGCCGGCGCCAGGTTGAAGCTTGAGGGGCCGGATGGGGCCTGGCGCTCCCTCCTGGTCGAGCCGGTCAGCGGGCGGGTGCGGTTGGAATGACCACGCGCGGTTTCAGCCTGCTGGAAGTGCTGGTGGCGCTTGCCGCCGTGGCCCTGGTGCTGGGTGTGGCATTGCCGCAGACGCGGTTGACGCTGGCTTCCGCGCGCCAGGCCGAGCGGCAATCGCTGGCTTTGCTGGTGGCTGAAAGCAAACTTTCTGAAGCGGTTTTGCGCCCCATATTGGCGGCTGCGGAAGAAAGCGGCGAGGCGGAAGCTGGCCTGCTCTGGCGGCTGGAGGTTAGCCCGGCCACCGGGCATGGCGATACACCACGCCTGCGGCTGTGGCAGGTCAGTGTTGAGGTGCGTGATCGCAGCGGCGAAACCCGGTTGCGGCTGGCAAGCCTGCGGCTGGGCGAGGTGGCGCCATGACCCCGCGCCGCAGCATCGCTGGCTTCACGCTGATCGAATTGCTGGTGGCGCTGGCCCTCACCGCCTTGGCTGCCTTGCTGGTGGCTGCTGCCGTGCGCGGCGGCATGGTAGCGCTGGAGCGCGTGATGGCGCATCAGGCGCGCACTGAAGCCTTGCGTGAGACGGTGCATCTGTTCCGGCGCTTGCTGCATACCGTGCCGCCGATCGGGCGGTTTGAGCGTGGCCGGCTGCTGCTTTTTTTCGGCGGTGATGCCAGCAATCTGGAACTGCCTTTGGAAACTGCGCGAGGCCTGGAACAGGCACGGCTCTATCTGGAAGCGGGCGAAGTACGGCTGGCGCTGCTGCCGCCGCCGTTTCCGTTGGCGGGGGCGACTGCCGCACCATTGCCGCCCACCGCATTGCTGCAGGATGTCAGTGCCTTGCGTTTCAGCTATTTCGATGGTCGGGTCTGGCAGCCGGAATGGCGCCTGGCGGAAAAATTGCCGCTGGCGGTGCGGATCGAGATGACCCGCCGCAATGGTGAGCTTTGGCCAAGCCAGATTATCGATATCGCGACGGCGCGGCCATGATGCTGCCCGGCAGGAAGCAGCAGCAAGGCTTCGCACTGATCATCGTGCTGTTCGGGCTGGCCTTGCTGGCTGGTGCCCTGGCCGTGCTATCGCAGCGTGGTGTGGCGGAATCCTATGGCACTGGCAATGTGCTGCTGCGGGCACGCCAGGTGCAGGCTGCCGATGCCGGCCTTGCCATCGGCTTGCGCGCTATGCTGGCTGAGGCACCGCCGCCGGCCGAGGTGATATTTGAGGACATGCAGTTGGGCTTGCGCATCATGGATGCGGCGCGCCTAGTGGATATCAACACCGCGCCGCCGGAACGGCTGCGCGACCTGCTGCGCGAGTTGCAGCTGGATGGCGCCGAAGCCAATGCGCTGCTGGCGGTACTGGCTGATTGGATCGATGCCGATGATAGGCCTCGGCTCCAGGGTGCGGAGGCCATGGCCTATCGCGCTGCTGGTTTGAGCTATGGTCCGCGCAATGCGCCGCTGGAAAGCCTCGCAGAGTTGCCGCTATTGCTGGGCTTTCCACCCGAGCTCTATCCGAGATTGCTGCCGTTTCTCACCGTGCATGGCGCCTTGGCTGGCGCGGTGCAAGTGATCGATGTGGTGGTGCAGACGCCCGGTGCTGGCTTCTGTCGGCGCCGCAGCTTGGTGCTGCTGGAGCCGGATGGCCGCCAGGCCTGGCGCCTGCTGGCACAATACGAACTGCCCAATTAGTTGGTGCGCCTAGTTGCTGCTCGGCGCCAAGGGCGATAGCCTTAGGCCATTAATGGGGGATGTCTTTCACATGGCGGTGCGAAGCGGCGCCACGCTTGCGGATATACCAGTGGCTCTGCGCTCCCTGGGCGCGGCATTGCCATCGCCGTTGCGCCGCATGCTGGGTTTCGAGCCGAAGCGATTGCTGCTTGATCTGGTTGCGGACCGCCTCACGGTGCAGGCCTTTGACGGCTCCCGGGCTGGGCCGCGCCAGAGTTTCAGCCTTGATGAAACCGCCACTGCGATGGCTCTGCAGGCTCTGGTGGCACGGCCGCTGGATGAAATCGTGTTGCGGCTTGGTGCCGAAGCGGTGCTGAGTGTGGATGTAGCGCTGCCCAATACCGCTATACGGGCATTGCCTGGGCTGATGCCGTTCGAATTGGAACGTCTGGCGCCATTGCCGCTGGCCGAACTTTGCCATGGTTATGTGGTGGCCGCTGGTCCGCCGTCTCTGCGCGTGACGCTGCAGATGGCGCCCCGTGCCGCCATTGTGGATGTACTGGAGCGGCTGCAGGGGCTGGGCCTGCGGCCTGATCGGCTGATTGGCCCGGGTGAAGGCTTGCTTTTCACCCATCTCAACCTGCTGCCGGCCGCGCTTTGCCCGCCGCCGCCGCGCTCTCTGGCCAATCAACTTGCTTGGGGCGCGGCTGCCCTGGCGCTGGTGGTGGCGGTCGTCTCGCCTTTCCTGCATCTGGCGCAGCAACGGTCCGATCTTCTGGCCGAGATTGCATTGCTCAAGCCGCAAGTCGCGGCGCAGCGCGACGCGGCCCGGGTGCGTGGGCTGGAAGGGGCTGCAGCTGACCGGGCACAGCGCGTGTTGGCCGCCAAGGCGGCGCAGCCGCCGGCGGTGCTGCTGCTGGATGCCATGACAGCTTTATTGCCTGATGATGCCTGGCTGACGCAATTCAATCTGGCTGACCGGCAGTTGGAAATCGAAGGCCATGCCCGTGCCGCCACTGCTTTGGTGCCGCTGCTGGAGGCCAGCCCGCATTTCGGAGCCGTGCGTTTCCTCACGCCAGTGACGCGTGATGCGGTTTCCGGCCGCGAGCGCTTCCATTTCGCCGTTGCGTTGAAGCAGGCCACGCCATGAACCGCCTGCTGCCCGCTTTCACCCTGCTCGCGCTGGTTTTCGTCTTCGGCACGCTGATGCAGCTCGGTGTCAGTCAATATCGTTTGCTGGTTGCCGAACTTGAAGCCTTGCGGCTTGAACTCGCTCTGCTGCGGCGCGAGGTGGCGGAACCGGCATTAAGCCTCGCGGCTGATCCGGCCTTGCTGGTACGTGGTGGCAGCGAGGCGGTGGCTCAAGCAGGCCTGCTGGATTTCATCAAGAGCGTGGTGGAAGGTGCCGGTGGCCAGGTAACAGCTCTGCAGCCCAAACCGGGTGCTGCCACCGACGAAGGTGCCTTGGCCTTGCGCGCGCAATTCAATGCCGATACTGCCGGCCTGCAAACAGTCTTGCATGCTGTTGAGGGCGCGAAGCCGGCCATGCTGGTGGAAAATTTGCTGCTGCGCCCAGCGGGCAAACCGGCCGATGCCACGGCGATGCGGCTGGATGCGACCCTCGACTTGCGCGGCTACAGGTATCCCGAATGACCACGCTTGCGCCACGCCACGCCCCGTTCCGGACCTTTCCGTTGTATTTGGCGGCGGTGGCTTTGCTGCTCGCCACCTGGCCCTGGCTGGCCCCGACGCCGCAGATAAAAGCCTCGCCCATGCCGTCATCGCCGCTCAACCAGGCGGCAATCCTGCCGCCGCTCACGGCGCTGACCGCGACGGTCAACCGGCCCGTTTTCGAGAGCCTGCGTCAGCCGGCAGCCAAGCCGGCAGGGCCGCCAACCGATGCCGCGCCGCTGGTATTGGGCCGCTACCGGTTGCTCGGGATTGTGTCGAGCGCTGGTAAGCGTTCCGCTGTGCTGGCGCCGCTGACTGGGGGAGGCAGCCGCCTGATTGCGGCTGGTGAGGCGCTGGAGGATTGGCGGGTGGCGGCGGTGGGCGAGGGTGACCTGACCCTCACGCGCGGCACCGCCAGCCAGACCATCCAGCTTCGCCAGCCCAAAGCTGCAAGATAGATTTGTCCCATGTCCCTATTTCCGCATAGAGTGCAGCCCATGTTCACCCGCAGCCCCCGCCTCATCGCCGCCCTCTTCGCGCTGCTTTTGCTTGGCGCCACTGGCTGCACCGTGGAGCAGCAGCAACAGGCCTCTAACCAGCCCAAGCTGCCGCCGCAGCCCACCGCCCAGACTGATCGTGTCTCTGGCCCGGTCCGCCCGGCCAATCCGGGCCAGCAGGCCGGCAAGATTGCCGAAATCTATCGCGGCAGCGGCGGCCAGGCGCAGGCCACCACACTCGGCAGCCGTGGCCCGGCGGCTGTGGCGCCGCGTCCGGTGGGCGATATCACGTTGAATTTCGAGGATGCCGATGTGCGCGAGGTGGCGCAGGTGGTTTTGCGTGACCTGCTGAAAGTGAATTACTCCATCGATCCTGATGTGCAGGGGAGGGTTACCTTCCGTACGGCCAGCCCGCTGACGCGGGATCAATTGCTTCCAGCGCTGGAAAGCCTGCTCAGTTCCAACAATCTGGCTTTGAGCGCGGCAGGCGGCGTCTATCGCGTCAGCCGCTCTGGCGTGGTGGCATCGGGTATCGGCCTCTCAACGCCGCGGGTAACCCAGGCGGGAGGCAGCGGCGGCGGCACTCTGCGGGTTTTCCCGCTGCGTTATGTCTCGGCCGAGGAGATGGGCAAAATCCTGAAGCCGATCTTGGGCGAGAGCCGGGTGGTTCTGGCTGATGCGGCGCGCTCGCTGGTGGTGGTGCAGGGCTCGGCCAATGATCTCAGGCTGGCCGGTGAGACGATCCAGGTCTTCGATGTCGATCAGCTTTCGGGCCAGACGGTGCTGCTGGAAAGCCTGGTGAATGCCGATGCCAATACCATGGCACTGGAGCTGGAGAACCTGTTCCGCAGCGGCAAATCCGGCATGCTGGATGGCGCCGTCCGCATCATCCCGATCGAGCGTATGAATGCCATCATGGTGATTACGGCGCAGACCCGCTACATCGAAGAAGCGCGTAACTGGATCGCGCGGCTTGATCGCACGCGTAATGCCACGCAGCGCCGGTTATTCGTCTATTATATGCAGAATGGTAAGGCTGCTGCCGTGGCGCGCACCTTGCGCGGTATCTACGGCCTGGGCGATGGCAGCGCGAGCAATACGGCGCCGGTGCGCGGTGGCCAGGCTCTTGGCCAGTCGTCCATGTCTGGCTATGGCGCCATCAGCCGTCCGGTGGCGGCCGCGCCGTTGCCACAGACCAGTGCGCGCGGCCAGCCGCTTGATCAAAGCGGCCTCCTGGAACAGGTGCGCGCGGCACAGAATGAAGGCGAGGGCGGCGTTCGCATCATCGCTGACGAAGCCAACAACGCTATTCTGGCGCTGGCCACGCCAAGCGAATACCAATCTATCGAGGAAACCTTGGCGAAGCTGGATCTGGTGCCGCTGCAGGTGCTGATCGAAGCCAGCATCGTTGAAGTGGCGTTGAATGATTCGTTGCGTTTCGGCGTGCAGTATTTCCTCAGCGGTGACCCGTTCAATGAATCCTCCCCTGTCGCGGGCGTGCTCAATGCCACGGCGCGACCGGCGCTGCCGGCGAGCCTGATCTCGGCGCTCGACAATACCGGCAGCAATGCCGGTGGCTTCTCGCTGTTCCTTAGCCGTGGTGGCACGCCCCGGGTGCTGCTCGATGCCCTCTCCTCGATCACCGAACTCAATATGATTTCCTCGCCTTCGCTGCTGGTACTGGATAACCAGGTGGCCCGGCTTCAGGTGGGCAGCGCGGTGCCGATCATCACGCAGTCCGTAGTGGCCGCGCCCAGCGGCAGCGTCACGCCCACGGGCAACTCCACCAGCGTTGCCAATGCCATCGATTACCGCGATACCGGCGTGATGCTGGAAGTGGTGCCGCGCGTGAACGCCTCGGGCTTGGTGACACTGGAAATCGCCCAGGAAGTAAGTGATGTGACGCAGCCGGCCACGGGCGCCACGATCCAGTCGCCGACCATCAATCAACGCCGTATTGTTTCAACTGTCGCAGTTTCCACTGGCGAGACCGTAGTGCTGGGGGGCTTGATCCGCGATGGTCAGACGGTCACGGATCGCGGCATTCCCTTCCTGCATAGCCTGCCGGTGATCGGGCCGCTATTCGGCTCCAAGGGCAATGCCTCAAGCCGCACCGAACTGATGGTGATGCTGACACCCAAAGTAATCCGCAATCAGCGCGAGGCGCGGGATGCGAGCCAAGATTTGCAGCGTAAATTCCAGGCCGTGCTTACGTTGATGGGGCGCGGTATCAATCCCGCACCGCGTGCGCCGCAGAATTCATTCGCCGACTGATCCCTTTGCGGTCGTAGATTCGCGCGAGCGAGTAGCGAGAGGTTGTTGTTGGGGCTAGTCTCGCCGCGATACACGCCACCCTTGATACATTTCCCCTTGAAGGCGGCTCGGCGCTTTGCCGGGTGAAGCAGGATTTGCTGTCGGCGCCAGCGCGCGAGGTTGTGGCGCAAGCTCACCGCCTTTGAACTCACGCATCACTTTGCCCATAGCCGGGCATTGGCTGATGATGGCACCCATTATGCCAATATGGTTCAGCGCGTGGCCGTGGTGCACGGTGCGGGGCACCCAGCTTTTTTTGTGAGCGAGTCAAGGAACTCTACGACCTGATTGATCAGGCCCGGGCCCTGTTGCGTGAAACCGAGCATGCTGTGCTGGCAGAGCTTGGCCCCATGTCGCATCCGACATGGCTGGAACAGTCCTGTCCGTTGCAGGTGCATCTGCGTAAATCCGGTGCTCACCCTCAACTTTGAGGCAGATGCCCATATGGCGCGTGTGGACGATGGCATCGTCGCCGTCTGCTACCGCTGCAAGAAGGAATCAAGTGAGCGCAAGATCAAGGATTATTTTGGTCTCTAGCTTAGGCAGCCAGGGCGCGTCTTCGATCCTCCACCACGCGATCGGCCAGTTTGCCGATCAATTCCTGCAAGTGATCAAAGCGTGCTTCAAAGCTGCCCACGCCCAGGGTTGCTGAACGCAATTCTGTCGCCAGCCCCATCATCTCTGATTCCGGCATATAGCATTGGATGTCATCCCAGCCCGGCCAGCCATCGCGGGCCGTCATACCGAGAATCTGCCCGCGCCGGCTGGCAACGATGGCATGTACTTTGGCGGTGAAGGCATTGGGTACTGCGAATGACACCGCCTGGATCGGCTCCAGCAGCACCGAGCCGCAGGCCGGCAGGCCTTCATGCATCGCCATACCGCCCGCAGTACGGAAGGCTTGATCACTGGAATCGACGGCGTGAAATTGACCATCCAGCAAGGTCACTGCGACGTCCACCACGGTGAAGCCGAGTGGGCCGCGCGCCAGCGCCTCCTGCACGCCTTCGTCCACGGCGGGAATATAGTTTCTCGGAATGGCACCGCCAACCACGCGGTTCACAAACGCATAACCCGCGCCGCGTGGCTGAGGTGCGATCTCCACTTTCACATCGGCGAACTGGCCATGGCCACCGCTCTGGCGCTTGAATCGAGCATGATAGGGTGCGCCATGGCGGATAGTTTCGCGGTAGGCCGTGAGTGGCGTGCCAGTGCGGACCGAGACATTGAAGCGTTGCTGCAGGCGCTCCACTGCTAATTTGAGGTGGATTTCACCCTGGCCCTTGAGCAGCAACTGCCCATGCTGTCCACCATGTTCAAGCTGCAGCGCGCGATCCTCTTCCAGCAATTTCTGCAAGGCGGCCGAGAGCTTCACTTCGTCTTTGCGGTCGGCGGGTGCCAGCGACAGCGCCAGCACAGGTGGGGGCGCCAAGGGCCAGCCTGCCTCAGGGCCCACTCGGCCATCAGGCCCCAGCCGGTCACCGGTGGCCGTATCGTCCAGTTTGGCGATGGCTGCCACCATCCCGGCCTCTGCCAGCGGCAGTTTGGCCAGTTCAGCGCCCATGGGTTTCAGCAGGCCAGCGATGCGGCGTGATCCCAGCACGGTGTTTTCCGCTAGGCTGCCCGACCATAGCCGGCAGAGTGACAATTTACCGGTATGGGGCTGATGCAGGGTTTTGAACACCGTGGCCGAGAAGGCCCCATTCGATTTAAGCCCAAGGCGCTCAGCGGTCTGTGCCGCTTCCGGGGCTTCATGGCGCAATGCCTTCAGCAGTCGCTGCACGCCATTGCCATGCTCAGCCGAGCCGAAAAAGACTGGTACGATAAGGTCTTGCTGTAAGTCTCTGGTGAGTTGCGCGTAAATCTCGGTGGGTGCCGGCACGCGATCTTCCAGCAACTGCTCCAGCAAGGCATCGTCGAAATCGGCGATGGCTTCCAGCAGGCTTTGGCGCGCTTCGGTTTCGCGCGATCTGATCGTATCGGGCATGGTGATCAGGTCGGAGGCAGCATTTTCGCGCCAGCGATAGGCACGCTCACTCACCAGATCGACATAGCCTGCCACCTGGTCATTGTCGCCTTCACGGATCGGCACTTCGCGCAGCACCAGGGGGCGCGCCGACACGGTTTGCAAAGCCGCGAGCAGGTCGCGCATACGCAGCGTCGCCTTGTCCATCTTGTTCACGAACAGCAGATGCGGAATGCGGCGTGCATCCAGGAAATGCAGCAGGGGGGCCAGCGTGACGGCGCGCGCCGGATCGGGCTCGGCCACCACCACGGCGATATCGGCCACCATCAGCGCGGCCATGGCATCCTGCGCCAATTCGATGGAGCCGGGACAATCGATCACGGTCCAGCTTTCGCCCAGGAAAGCGAAAGACGCGATATTGGGCTCGATGGTCATCTGCCTGGCCCGCGCTTCCGGCTGGCTATCGCCGAGCGTGGTGCCCGCGGCGATGCTGCCTTTGCGTGGGATCGCCCCTGCGGCGAAGAGCAGAGCCTCGAGCAGGGTTGTCTTGCCGGCGGTGTAGGGCCCCACCAGGGCGGCTACGCGCGGCTTGGCTTGCGGTTTGGCTACCATGCGCTTTCCTCCCGTTATCAGTTGCTGCAGCGCAATCCGGGGAATACTCGACGCGGGTCTAGACCGGCCCGTCTGGCATAAGGATTCCATAACCCGGGCCAAGAGTCTCGGATAAAGGTTGTTGTTCGCATCGCTGCCAGATAGCCTTCCCCTAACATCTTGAAAAACGGAGGAAACGGCCATGGCTGTACGCGTGGAAAAGCAGGGCGCGGTAACAACGGTGATCCTGGCGCGAGCCGAGGCGCGCAACGCCGTGGACAAGCCCCATGCCGATGCCTTGCGTCAGGTCTTCAAGGATTTCGAGGCTGATGAAACGGCGCTGGTGGCGGTATTATGGGGCGAAGGCGGCAATTTCTGCGCTGGCGCCGATCTCAAGGCCGTGGCCGATGGTGACCGGCGCAATGACGCGACACCGGAAAGCGAGGGCCCGATGGGGCCGACGCGGCTCATGATGTCCAAACCGGTGATCGCGGCTGTTGCCGGCTATGCGGTGGCGGGCGGCCTGGAACTTGCCTGCTGGTGTGATCTGCGTGTGGTGGAAGAAGACGCCACCTTCGGCGTGTTCTGCCGTCGCTGGGGCGTGCCGCTGATCGATGGCGGCACGGTGCGGCTGCCGCGCCTGATCGGCCATAGCCGGGCGCTGGACATGATCATAACCGGCCGACCGGTGCTTGCTGCGGAGGCCCAGGTGATGGGGTTGGCCAATCGCATCGTCCCCTCAGGCCAGGCGCGGGCGGCAGCCGAGGCTTTGGCGGCGGAGATCGCGAAATTCCCTCAGGGCTGCATGAAGATGGATCGCCAATCAAGCTATGAGCAGTGGAATCTGTCGCTTGATGCCGCCCTGCATCAGGAAGCCGAAGGCGGCTGGCCGATCATCGAGGCTGAAGCGATCAGCGGCGCCGCCCGTTTCCGTGATGGTGCCGGCCGGCATGGTGATTTCAAGGCGATCTGAGTTTTAGCATTTTCTTGATGGCGGTCGGCACGGCAGCCGCTTCCGGTTTTAGCCATAAGCCGTCCAGCTTAGCCGCTGCGCGCGTATCGATGCGCGCCTCGGCGGCGCGGATCGTCAGCGCGAAATGCGTGAAGACATGCTCGGCACTGCCGCTATTCTCCTGCCAACTGGTATTGAGCGGCGCATGAGTCAGCGCTTCGGATAAGGTCCATGCGCTGTCACGCCAGGGTGTGCTCGGCACTTCCAGCATGCCGCCGAGTAGACCTTTTTCAGGCCGGCGGCGAAACAGCATCGTGCCGTCGGGCCGTGTGAGCAGGAAGGCCAGCGTGTGGCGCCTTGGCCGTACTTTCTTCGGTGCTTTGGCAGGCAGGGTAGCAGCGATCCCCTTTTGTCGCGCCGCACAGAGCGATTGCAGCGGGCAGGCGGCGCAATCGGGCTGGCCAGGCGAGCAGAGCGTGGCGCCCAGATCCATCATCGCCTGGGCATAATCACCGGGCCGCGCCTGCGGCGTGGCGGCCAGCGCCAGGGCGCGCAAATGCGGCTTGATGCCGGGCAGCGGATCGGTCACGGCAAAGAGACGCGCCAGCACACGCTCCACATTGCCACCCATCACGGCGGCCGGCTGATTGAAAGCGATGGCGGCAATGGCGGCGGCCGTATACGCGCCAATGCCAGGCAGGGTGAGCAACTCCGCCTCGTTTTCAGGGAAGCGCCCGCCATGCTGATCGCGCACCGCCTGGGCGCAGGCATGCAGGTTGCGCGCCCGGGCGTAATAGCCAAGGCCCGCCCATTCCGCTAGCACATCGTCGCGTGGTGCATCGGCCAGCGCGGTGAGTGTCGGCCAGCGCGCCAGGAAACGACCGAAATAGGGGATCACCGTGGGCACGGTGGTTTGCTGCAGCATGATCTCGCTCAGCCATACCCTGTAAGGTTCCGAGCGGGCGGCACCAGGATTGGCTCGCCAGGGTAGAAAACGATGATGGCGGTCATACCAGGGCAGTAAAAGCGGGGCAATTTTCCCGGCTTTCTGCTGCATCGCGGGGTTCACGAAAGCGTCTTTCGGTGGAAGGATGGGGTGCCTTGGCATACGGGGCGAGGTTAGCACGCGGCTTTGCATTGCGCAGCGATTGCGTGCCATGGGGGTGGGTGGAGATGGTCTGGTTTTACCACGCCTTGATTCTGGCGCTTCTGACGACATTTGCCACCCCCCAGGCTATGGCCAAGCCGCGCCCAATCTTGCTTGGTACCCACACCGATTTGTCCGGCCCGGCGGCGCTTTATGGCGTGGCGGTGGTGAATGCCATGCGCCTGCGCCTCGATGCCGTGAATGCCGCTGGCGGCATCCATGGCCGTCCGGTTCGTCTGATCGTGGAGGATCACGGTTTTCAGATGCCGCGCGCGGTGCAGGCCGCAAACAAGCTCATCCAGCGTGACCAGGTGATCGCCATTGTCGGTGCGCTGGGCGTGCCGATGAATAATGTGGTGCTGCCGATCCAGTTGGCGGCCCATGTGCCGAACCTGTTTCCCATGGCCGCCAGCCGCAGCATGATCGAGCCACCGCATCCACTGAAATTCCTCTCCGGTTCGCTTTATTATGATCAATTACGGGCCGGTCTGGGCTGGATGCTGGCAAATAAGGGCAAGAAGGCGGTCTGCGCGCTCTATCAGGATACCGATTTCGGTGCTGAGGCGCTGGCGGCGATCCGCGATACGCTGGGGCCGCGCAGCCTCACCATGCTGGAAAGCGTGTCGCATCGGCCAACCGACACTGAATTCGGCGCCAATGTGACGCGCCTGCGTAATGCCGGCTGTGATCTGGTGGTGCTGGCCACGCTGTTCCGCGACACCTTGCTGGCGATGAGCGCGGCCAAGCGCATGGGATGGGAGGTGGATTTCCTTGGGCCCTCCACGGTCTATGATTATGTCATCGAGCAGGCGCCGGGCGGGGTCACGCAAGGCCTCTATGCCATGGCCAGCATCGCGTTGCCCTATCGTGACAGCGCGCCGCCCGAAGCCATTGCCTGGATGGACGCCTATAAGCGGGCCTATGGCGCTGAGCCCAATGCCGGAGCCATTTATGGTGCCGCGATCATCGATCTGGCAGTGCTGGCGCTGGACCGCGCTGGGCCGCATCCCACCGGGCCAGGGGTTGCGCGGGCGGCGGAAAGCATCAGCGGCTACCGCGATATTTTCGGTGGCACGGTGCAGAGTTTCTCCGCGCAAAAGCATCAGGGCACGCAGCAAGCCTATGTCTATCGCCTTGAGGGGCCCCGATTCCGCCGCCTCACCGAGGCGCTCAGCTACGAGTAAACCGCCGCGCATTGCCTAACCTGTGGATAAGTGTGGCAAAGCGCCGTTTATGCGGCGTTTAGTCGCAACTGCGCGCCCAGTCCATGTTGCGACGGCGAAACCCTTATGGTAGGTAAACGCGGCTTTCGCGCCAGGAGGTGGCGGAAAACGTTCTGTCTGTGTGCGAAAAGCTAGGCCAATCAGAATCTTAGCCCTTCCTCGGCCGAGATTTAGGCGGCCCAACATCGATTTGGTTCCGACTGGGGGTCTCCCTGCGCTGCAATGGCGCGGGACGGACCGATAAACAAAGGGTCGTTCGTGGCTCAGCAAAGCGCTCTCGTCTCCGGCATTGCCGGCCGTTACGCCACCGCGCTGTTCGACATGGCGCGTGATGGCGGGCAGCTCGATGCCGTCGCCCAGAATTTGGACCAGCTTACCGCTATGCTGGCTTCGTCAGCTGATCTGGTGCGGCTGATCCGCTCCCCCGCCTTCTCGCGCGCCGAGCAGGGAGCCGCCATCGCCGCCGTGATGGAAAAGGCAGGTTTCAACGAGCTTACCCGCCGCTTCGTTGGTGTGCTGGCGCAGAATCGCCGCCTCTTCGTGCTGGCGGATGTGATCGCCGCCTTCAAAACATTGCTCAGCCATCATCGCGGCGAAATCGTCGCCGAGGTGGTGTCCGCCGTGCCGCTGGGTGACCAGCAGTTGGCGCAGCTGAAATTGGCGTTGTCGTCGGCCGCCGCCGGCAACGTGGTGCTCCAGGCCCGGGTTGAACCGGACCTGATCGGTGGCCTCGTCGTTAAGCTCGGCTCGCGCATGATCGATGCGTCGATCCGTGCCAAGCTCAATTCGCTCAAGTCCGTGATGAAAGGGGTTGCGTGATGGATATCCGCGCCGCAGAGATTTCCGAAATCCTGAAGAGCCAGATCAAGAATTTCGGCGCTGAAGCTGAAGTTTCCGAGGTCGGTCAGGTGCTCAGCATCGGCGACGGTATCGCCCGCGTGCATGGTCTGGATAAGGTCCAGGCTGGTGAGATGGTCGAATTCCCCGGTGGCGTGAAGGGCATGGCCCTGAACCTCGAAGTCGATAATGTCGGCGTCGTGATCTTCGGCGAAGACCGCGGCATCAAGGAAGGCGACACCGTCAAGCGCACCGGCGCCATTGTGGATGTGCCGGTAGGCAAGGGCCTGCTCGGCCGCGTGGTCGATGCGCTCGGCAACCCGATCGATGGCAAGGGCCCGCTCAAGGATGTCACCCGCAGCCGCGTGGAAGTGAAGGCCCCGGGCATCATCCCGCGCAAGTCGGTGCATGAGCCAATGCAAACCGGCCTGAAGGCGCTCGACGCCCTTGTGCCGGTGGGCCGTGGCCAGCGTGAGTTGATCATCGGTGACCGCCAGACCGGCAAGACCGCCGTGGCGCTGGATACCATCCTGAATCAGAAGTCGGTAAATGCCGGCGGCGACGAGAAGAAGAAGCTTTATTGCATCTATGTTGCGGTGGGCCAGAAGCGTTCGACCGTGGCCCAGGTGGTGAAGACGCTGGAAGAGTCCGGTGCGATGGAATACTCCATCGTCGTGGCCGCTACCGCTTCCGAGCCGGCCCCGCTGCAGTTCCTGGCGCCGTATACCGGTTGCACCATGGGCGAATACTTCCGCGACAACGGCATGCATGCCGTGATCATTTATGACGATCTGTCCAAGCAGGCCGTTGCCTACCGCCAGATGTCGCTGCTGCTGCGCCGTCCGCCGGGCCGCGAAGCCTATCCGGGCGACGTGTTCTATATCCACTCGCGCCTGCTCGAGCGCGCCGCCAAGATGAACGACAAGATGGGCGCTGGTTCGCTCACCGCCTTGCCGGTCATCGAAACCCAGGCAGGCGACGTGTCGGCCTATATCCCGACCAACGTGATCTCGATCACCGACGGCCAGATCTTCCTGGAAACCGAACTCTTCTACCGCGGCATCCGCCCGGCCATCAATGTCGGCCTCTCGGTCAGCCGCGTCGGTTCTGCCGCGCAGATCAAGGCGATGAAGCAGGTTGCCGGCTCGATCAAGCTGGAACTGGCGCAGTATCGCGAAATGGCGGCCTTCGCCCAGTTCGGTTCCGACCTCGACCCCGCCACCCAGCGCCTGCTGGCGCGAGGCGCGCGCCTCACTGAGCTGCTGAAGCAGCCGCAGTACCAGCCGCTGCCCGTCGAAGAGCAGGTCGTGTCGATCTATGCCGGTGTGAAGGGCTATCTCGACAAGATTCCGGTGAATGCGGTGAACCGCTTCGAGGCTGCTTTCCTGGGCGCCGTGCGCTCCAAGCATGGCGACCTGCTGCAGGCGATCCGTGACGCGCAGGCGTTGACGCCGGATATCGAAACCAAGCTGAAGTCGATCCTCGAGGATTTCTCGAAGAGCTTCGCTTAAGCGGTCTGAGGATCAAGCGCGATGCCCAGCCTTAAGAGTCTGCGCATTCGGATCAACTCGGTCAAATCGACCCAGAAGATCACGAAAGCGATGAAGATGGTGGCGGCGAGCAAGCTGCGCCGCGCGCAGGAAGCGGCCGAAGCCGCGCGACCCTATGCCGAGCGCATGGCGGTGATGCTTGCCTCTCTGGCCGGTGGCCAGGCCGGCCAGGATAACGCGCCGCGCCTGTTGATCGGCACCGGCCGTGATGACGTGCATCTGTTGGTAGTTGCCACCGCCGAGCGCGGCCTTTGCGGCGCCTTCAACTCGTCCATCGTGAAGCTGGCACGCCGGCGGATTGAGGAACTGACGAGCCAGGGCAAGAAGGTGAAGATTCTCTGCGTTGGCAAGAAGGGCCGCGACCAGTTGCGCCGCGACCATGCCGACAAGATCATCGACACGATTGATCTCGCCAAGGTGCGCCGCATTGGCTTCGGTGAAGCCCAGAGTGTCGCCGACCGTGTGGTCAGCATGTTCGAAGCCGGCGAATTCGATGTCGCCACGATCTACTTCAACAACTTCAAGTCTGTGATCAGCCAGATCCCCACCGGCACCCAGCTCATCCCGGCACAGGTCGGTGGTGATGCAGCAGCCGAAGCCGATCTTAGTGGCGCGGTCTACGAATACGAGCCGGAAGAGGGCGAGATCCTCGAGAAGCTGCTGCCGCGCAATCTGTCGGTGCAGGTCTATCGAGCCTTGCTCGAGAATGCCGCCTCCGAACAGGGAGCCCGCATGTCGGCCATGGATAACGCCACGCGCAACGCCGGCGAAATGATCAAGAAGTTGACGCAGGTCTATAACCGGTCGCGTCAGGCCCAGATCACCAAGGAACTTATCGAAATCATCTCCGGCGCCGAGGCCGTTTAAGAACGGCGCGCGCGGGAGCAGACGGAACAGCAGGAGCGGAGCAGTATCATGACAACCAATAAGGTCGGTCGCATTACCCAGGTCATCGGCGCGGTGGTGGACGTTCAGTTCGACGGGCACCTGCCCTCGATCCTGAACGCGCTGGTCTGCACCAACCAGGGCAACCATCTGGTGCTCGAAGTGGCGCAGCATCTGGGCGAGAACACTGTGCGCACCATCGCCATGGACTCGACCGATGGCCTCGTACGCGGCATGGAAGTGTCTGACACCGGCGCGCCGATCTCGGTGCCGGTGGGCCCCGAGACTCTGGGCCGTATCATCAACGTGATCGGCCAGCCGATCGACGACCGCGGCCCGGTAAACGCCAAGAAGGCAGCCCCGATCCATGCTCCGGCGCCGGAATACATCGACCAGTCGACCGAGCAGAAAGTGCTCGTCACCGGCATCAAGGTCGTCGACCTGC
>Ga0164290_1001299_pt1 | contig 40777 bp, 34 predicted proteins | sample Micstemetagenome_FD_108782 | JGI IMG/M metagenome (GOLD analysis project Ga0164290, IMG submission 108782) | Contaminated culture microbial community from soil near Moab, Utah, USA - Microcoleus steenstrupii SON62 (Illumina Assembly) | ecosystem: Environmental > Terrestrial > Soil > Soil crust...
CACCGACATCGCGCACTATTTCACACATGCTCCGGAGGAAACCTCACTGGAAAGGGTCGTCGAAATCGCTGGCCGCCGCTGGACCATCGAGGAATGTTTCGAACAGGCCAAACAACTGACGGGACTCAACGAATACGAAGTCCGCTCATGGATCGGCTGGTACCGGCACATCACGCTCTCGATGCTGGCTCACGCGATGCTGGTTGTGATCCGGAGACAGGCGCGCAGCCGATCGCGGAGAAAAAAAGGGGGGCCGACTTGATCCCCCTGACGGTTCCCGAAGTCCGCGCGCTGCTGGTCACGCTTGTTCTGCGACGAACTCACCTGCCCGAGTGCGTGCTGGCTTTCTCCCAATGGCGACGCCATCACCAACTCATCGCCCAACAATGCCACGACAAAGCCCGCGGCTCACCGCGGACAGAAGTGGAACTGTAGTACTAGTTATGCAGGGAGACGCGACGGAGAGTAAGGTTCTGGCAGGCAAGTCGCAGACTTCGTGTGGGCAATACCGAAGTGAATGCGCGGGTTCATTATTCGCAGGTGACCGAGGAGCACTTCCAACGGGCCGCAAGTGATGCACAACGTGGTGAACTTTTGGGGATATCCGGGAGTGGCACCGCGTACACCGTCCCACAAGAGACGCAGAAATCACAGGGATTTCCGCTTGTGGGGGAGCCGGAAGAAGTGAGGGAATGGGCGGTACAGGATTCGAACCTGTGACTTCCACCGTGTGAAGATGGCACTCTAGCCACTGAGTTAACCGCCCGGGGCTATCCGTTGCATGGTATACCCCACTGCGACGAAGGTTGCAAGATTCGGCCGCTCGATCGTTTGGCCACCCGCGGGATTTCTGGTGGATGCATGCCCACATCGGGTGAATTCGCCGAGTTGAGTCGCGCGACCTGGCGCGATGAGAATTCTGGTCTTGGTCCCTGGAAATTGTCGGATGTCTCCAGCGCCACATGATCGCCACAAATCATTACCTAACAATAGGATACTGCGAAACACCAGCAGCTAACCATGTGCCGACGGGCAAGGAATTCCCAATCTCACAGAGACAGAAACTGGTCATGCAAATCCAGGATGGTTGATGCATCAATGATTCTGTTGCCTTGACAGATTCATTTGCGGCAGCTATTTTTGAACAATCAAAACATTGAATTCGAGTTGGCGATCAACATGCGTGCCACATCGGGTCTTCAGCACTGGCTGGTGGGAAATCTGTGTATTTTCACAGCGATTTGTGGCTGCCAACCCAGTGCGATCAATTCCGCGACGCCGGTCGCGACGGCGGAGAACACACCGCGAGCGATCGTCGCTACCACGGGAATGGTTGCTGATCTGGTCTCCAGCGTGGTCGGTCGGCACGGAACCGTCACGTCACTCATGGGGCGGGGTGCCGATCCGCACCTGTTCAAGCCGACGCGGAACGATGTACGCCGACTGCTTGACGCCGATCTCATCTTCGCATCTGGGCTTATGTTAGAGCATCGGATGGAGGAAACACTGGAACAGATGGAGCATTCCGGGAAACCGGTGTTTGCCGTGACAGATGGGCTGGAGCGTGCGCGGTTGATTCAGCCCGAAGGCCTCGACGGGGTCTATGACCCACACGTTTGGATGGATGTGGCGTTGTGGGCGGACTGTGCAGACTATGTGGCAGAAACTCTGAGCGAAAGCGATCCGGAACATAAGGAAGAATACCGTGCGAATGCCACGAAATATCAGCAGCAGTTGCGCGAGTTGGACGAGTACGTGCGGCGAGTGATTGAGTCGATTCCCGCAGAGCAACGGGTGCTGGTCACAGCCCATGATGCGTTTGAATATTTCTCACGCCGCTACCAGATTGAAGTTCGTTCGGTTCAGGGGGTGAGTACCGAATCGGAAGCGGGAGTGCAGGACATCAATCTGCTGGTTGATTTTCTGGTGGAGCGTAAAATTCCCGCGGTCTTCGTGGAAACCAGCGTGAACCCCAAGCATTTGACAGCGGTGCAGGAAGGCTGTCAGGCTCGCGGATTTGCCGTGCGCATCGGCGGGGAACTCTACTCGGATGCGATGGGATCCGAGGGAACCTACGAAGGAACCTACATCGGCATGATAGACGCGAATGCCACGACGATTGCGGTTGCCCTGGGGGGCCAGGCACCAGCGAATGGTTGGGCGGGAAAGCTGTCGCAGGAATGAAAGTGACAGATCGAGATGCCTGACCAAGCCTGGCACGGTGGAGAGAATTCACCGCGCACCAATGTCTCAGACTCGCCGGAGCGTACCATGCCAGAAGTGCTGCCGTTGCAGGTCCACGATCTGACCGTGGCCTATCAGCGGCAACCGGTGCTCTGGAATCTGGATTGCCAGGTATCGCCGGGGTCACTGGTGGCCATTGTGGGGCCGAATGGGGCGGGAAAAAGCACGTTCCTGAAGGCCATTCTCGACCTGGTTCCACGAGCCGCCGGCGAAGTGCAATTTTTCGGCAAACCTTACAGCACGGTGCGACAGCGGGTGGCCTATGTTCCCCAGCGGGCCAGTGTGGACTGGGATTTTCCCGTGACGGCGGCGGACGTGGTGGTGATGGGGTTGTATGGCCAGATGGGCTGGTTTCGCCCGGTAACACGTCAGGCTCGTCTGAAGGCTTTGGAGGTGCTGGAGCGTGTGGGGCTGGCGGAACTGGCTCAGCGACAGATTCGACAATTGTCGGGTGGTCAACAGCAGCGCGTCTTTTTGGCGAGGGCCTTGATTCAAGGGGCCGATCTGTACCTGATGGATGAACCGTTTGCCGGTGTCGATGCGACCACCGAGCGCACGATCGTGGGCCTGTTGCAAACCCTGCGAGCCGAGGGGCGGACAGGCATGGTGGTGCATCATGATCTACAGACCGTTCGCGAATACTTCACGCATGTGCTGCTGCTGAATACGCGGGTGATCGCTGCTGGTCCGGTGGAAGAAGTGTTTACGGAAGAGAATCTCCGACGGACCTATCAGGGACGGTTGTCGTTACTCGATCAGGTGGGGCATCAGATGACTTTGGGAGAACGCGTGCCACGTTAGTTGTCGCTGGTGTTTTCCCGAGATAACCCATGCTCGCGGAAAGCCGAATGCGAACAGCGGAATGCCAGAGGTTCGCTGGTTTCCCACGGTCTGGCTTTTTCCTCTCGCTGATGGCTTTCTGCTGGAATGATCGGAAAACTTGGTCTCAGCACAATTTGCTTCTCTGAGTTTTGATGGTTGAAATGTCGACCTGGTTCCGCGTGCTTCTGCTGCAAGACTACAACACCCGCGTGGTGTTGCTGGGGACGGTCTTTCTGGGCATGTGCTCGGGATTTGTGGGGACGCTCATGCTGCTCCGTCGACGCGCTCTGGTGGGTGACGTCGCGAGTCATGCGGCGCTCCCCGGTGTCGGCATCGCCTACTTGCTGATGGAACGTCTGCAACCGGGAGCGGGAAAATGGTTCCCGGGGCTGTTGACCGGAGCCGCGATTTCGGCCGGGCTGGGGTTGCTGTGCAGTCGCGGTTTGGGTCGTATTCGTCGCATTCGGGAAGATGCAGCGATGGCGATTACGCTGAGCCTGTTTTTTGGCCTGGGCGTGGTGCTGTTCACCATGATTCAGGGGCTGCCCAGCGGGCAATCGGCGGGGTTGAACGAGTTTGTGTTTGGTAAAGCCGCGGCGTTACTGGCGTCGGATGTGCAACTGCTGGCCGTGGCTTCGGCGATGGTCCTCATCGTTTGCCTGGCATTGGAGAAAGAATTTGCCCTGCTGTGCTTCGACGAAGATTTTGCCCGGGTGAATGGTTATCCGGTGGCCCGACTCGACCTGCTGTTGACGCTGCTGGTGATTGGCGTGACGGTACTGGGCATGCAAAGCGTGGGACTGCTGCTGGTGGTTGCCATGCTGGTGATTCCAGCCGCTGCGGCCACGTACTGGTCAGAGCGTCTGCGTCCGCGTCAGTTCCTGTCGATGTTGATCGGGGGTTTGTCGGCGGGTTCCGGCGTACTGGTGAGCGCTGCGGTGCCGAAGCTGGCCGCGGGCGCGGTGATTGTGCTGGCGAGCACGGTGCTGTTTGTCTTCAGCTTATTGTGGGGCCGCACCGGGGGGGTGATCTGGCGGTGGCGCGAACAATGGAATTTCCGTCGCCAGATTGGGCTCGATGATCTCTTAAGAGCCTGCTACGAAATTCTCGAGCCACGCGCTCCAACCACGGGGACGATGGAATGGCTCAATGATCTGCCGATGCCCCGAGAGGAACTGGAAGCGTCACGAAACTGGATTGCCGGACGACTTCCATATCTGCTGCATCTGGCCTGCCATCAGGGGTTATTGCGCTACGATGCCCAGGGCCTGTTGCGTCTGACAGGAACGGGTCGACGACAAGCCATTCAGGCGGTCAGAACTCACCGGCTGTGGGAACGGTATTTGATTGAACAGGCGGCCGTCGCGCCGGAAGCTGTTGATCAGCGTGCCGACCGCACCGAGCACTTATTGCGACCAGAAACTGTCGAGGAACTGGAAGCGTTCTGGAACCCGGAATTGCGACCACTGGCGATGCCGAGCAGTCCGCACCATCCGGTAGCTGCCGGGCCGGTTGCCGACGGACAGGAACATCTGCCAAACGACCCAGTCATCCGAGGAGCGACGGATGCTCGGTGACTGGTCAGCTCTGGATACCTGGATTGTCATCACGGCGGCGTTGGCAGCGATGAGCTGTGCGTTGCCGGGAACATGGTTGCTGCTGCGACGTCAAAGCCTGTTGGGCGATGCGATCAGTCATGCGGTGCTGCCGGGCATCGTGCTGGCGTATTTGCTGGTGCATCAACTGCAACATGCGGGAGTGATCACGCGCGAGACGGCCTTGCTGATTCGCCACCCCTGCCTGTTTGCCGGTGCTGCCATCACGGGCATTCTCAGTGGCTGGCTGTCGGATCAGCTCGCGCGACTGGGCCGATTAGACTCCGGGGCCGCGTTGGGCGTGGTCTACACATCGATGTTTGCGGCGGGTCTGCTGCTGATACGTCTGGCGGCCGACCGGGCGCATATCGACCCGGGTTGTGTGTTGTATGGAAATCTGGAAACGATTGTCACCGATACCTGGGGGAAGACAGGTGTCCCCCGTGCCGTGGTGATCAATGGCGCACTGTTCCTGATGAACGTGGTCCTGATGTTTCTGTTCTACAAGGAACTGACGGTTTGTGTCTTTGATCCGGCGATGGCGATCTCGATTGGCATTCCCGCGAATCGCGTGCAGCAGGCTTTGTTGGCCTGCACGGGGGCGACCGTGGTGGCATCGTTTGAAAGTGTGGGCAGCATTCTGGTGATTGCCATGCTGGTGGTCCCGCCGGCTTGTGCCGTGCTGCTCACCGAACGGCTATCGCGCGTGCTGACGATTGCGGTCCTGATCGCGGCGGCGGCAGCCTTGGGAGGCCATGTGGCCGCCTTGACCGTACCTGCGCTGGTCCGGCAGGTGTTACAGTGGCCAGAGTTGGGCGATGCGACCACGGCAGGGATGATGGCAGTTGCCGCGGGGGGCTTGTTTCTGGGTTGCTGGGTGTTGTCTCCTCAAGATGGGCTCATCCGACAATATCGGGACCAATGGCGATTACGCGACCGGATCCTCGATGAAGACGTGCTGGGAACTCTGTTCCGCAGGGGTCACGAACTTTCCCAGCCCTGGACGTTGGCGGACCTTGCCCGTTTGACGGATGTCCCGCAGACCCGCTTGCAGGAATCTCTGAAACGCCTGCAGAGACTGGAACATGTGGTCGCCGTGGAGGGAGGGTATTTACTTTCGGAAACGGGGGCGCAACGCGCCCAAGGGCTGGTCCGATCGCACCGTCTGTGGGAAAGTTACCTGGCGGAACATTTTCAATTGACGGATCGGCAACTGCACCACTCGGCCGAGCAGGTCGAGCATTATCTCGATCGCGATCTGCGCGAGCATCTGGCCGAGGAACTGCATCAGCCAGTCCAGGATCCGCATGGGGCGAGGATCCCGCCTGCGGGCGATGCTGCCCCCTCTCGGTAGCGCTTTGGCCTGAAAATCGGGCTGAAACTTCGGACCTTACGCATTCGTTACAGAGGCCACTAGCCAGCCTGACGAACTTCACGTAGTGTTCTGTTGTAAGCAGATGTTCTGACACAGGTTTTGTGGAATCAGACGTGCCCGCCGTCGAAATCCCGCCTCAATTGCCTGATAGACACGGTCCTTGACCTGCCCGTTGCGTTCAGTCGCATCCTCCCATTTTCAGACTGGTACGGTTACACATGGCGTGTACAGAACCGGCTTTGGAATCGTCTGTCGACCCCGCGACTCCACTGAGCGATGACTGGCTGCGCCAGGATCTGGAACTGGCAGCCCAGATGCTTCCCGGACAAGGCCCGATCACCGCCTTTGCCTTCGTGAATCCGTTGCAGGCTCTGGAAGGGCTACCCTTTGACGAAGGCCTGCAACAGGGCGGACGGCTCTACGGCTGCCAGCCTTATCTCCCGGAAGGCCGCTACCGCGAGTTGCTCGAGCAAGACCGGATCCGCTGCGATGATCTGATTGAAGTGTTGCTCGAATCGCTCGGTGAGCGCGCTGACCAGTTGATCGGCCGACTGGGAACGCGCTTTCATTTTCAGTTGGCCATGCTGGAACATCCGCTGCGTCTGGGGTCGACGGCAGAATTAAAATGGGTGATCGCGGAAACGGATGCGCTGACCAAGTTCCGCCCGGAAGTCCCCGATGCGATCCGTCAGTCGATGCTGCGCCGAACCAAAGAGTGGCTGAGCTCGGCCTCGGAGGACGCTTCATCGCGATCGGAAACAGCCTTACGGAAGATGCTGTTCGAGCGATTTGGACAAGATTGTTCGGAATGGTCGGAGGCGCGCTGGACCCGGGTCTGCCTCAATCTGTTGTGGAATGTCTGTCGACATGGAGTGCATCACTCAGAGAGTCATGCTGGAGCCGCGCCCGGTCCACTTCGTCCCCGCGATGTACTCTGGACACTGTTGGGAGAGGATGCAGATCAGCTGGTTCACGACGTGTTGATCCGCTTTTGTGCCGCGTACCTGGATCAAGGTCAGGCCGACTGGGGCATGCCGGCCCGAGGGCAGCGTCTGTGGCCAGCCTTCTGTGAGAGCTTCAGTCAATTTGCGCGCATCCGTGCGCGGTGGCTGAAACCGTTGCCATCCATCCTTCAGCAACTGCGCGATTCGGAACGTGAACCGCTCGATGTCATTCGCGATGTCTTGCACAGCTTTGCCATACCCACGGCTGACGTGCCCGATTTTCTACGGCAGACCATGCTGGCGCTGCGGGGTTGGGCGGGGATGATCTGGCATATGGAATCCCGTCCCGATCGGGTTCCGTTTCCCGTCGAATCGGGGACGTTCACGGAATTCATGGCATTGCGGTTGCTGCTCGATCAGTTAGCGGCGCAGTATCTCTCGAAACGGCTGGGCCCCGGTCATGAGCACTGGCCAGATCTCCGTCGGCAGGCTGGGCGACAGGGGCGGTCGGCCCATGTTCTTCAGCTCGAACAGCGAGCGTTCCTGATCTTTCAGTTGGCACAAGTGCGCAACTGGCACCCGCTGGAATTACTGGCTCAGACTCAACAGGAGTGGCAAGGCCTGTTACAGGAGATTGAAGAGTTCTCTGGCCTGGAGCGTCGCCGGGTTTATCACCATGCCTACGAGCGCGCCTACCAGTATCGCGCACTCGATGCGCTTTCGATCCATGCCCAGCAACCCCCGCGCGAGGCTGGTCTCCCCAAGTTTCAGGCGGCCTTTTGCATCGATGCCCGTGAAGAGTCGTTTCGCCGACATCTGGAGGTGATCGAGCCGCGTGTCGAAACGTTTGGAACCGCGGGATTTTTTGCGGTCGCCATGCAGTTTCGCGGCGTCGCAGATGCTTACTACGCGACGCTCTGCCCGATTGTGGTGAAGCCGAAGCACTGGGTGTCTGAAGACGTCGCCTTGACCGAAGAGGAAGTCCATCGCCGGCGGGCGTTGGTGCGGCGGACGTTGGGTGTCGCGTCGCGGCAGTTTCAAGTGGGCAGTCGCAGCTTTGCCAGCGGGGCCGTGCTCTCTGCCGGCATGGGGATTCTGGCTTCGGTGCCCCTGGTTTTCAGCGTCATGTTTCCCCGGTGGAGCAGTCGCCTGCAAGCCTCGGCAACACAGTGGCTGGCCCCACCGCGACTCACCCGGCTAGGGCTGGAACGCACCGCGGAAGCACCGGGCCCGAACAACGGCAGTATCGGTTTCAGCATCGATGAAATGACCGATATCTGCCGCCGTTCGCTGCAAGATATCGGCCTGACGCGTCGTTTTGCACGGATGGTCTTTCTGTGCGGACATGGCAGCGAATGCTTGAACAACCCGCACAAATCTGCCTACGACTGTGGTGCCTGCTCGGGAAATCCAGGTGGTCCGAATGCGCGCGCACTCGCCGCCATGCTGAACGATGTGCGTGTGCGTTCCAAATTGTCTCATACCGGCATCGATATTCCGATCACTACGGTCTTTGTCGGAGCCCAGCACAATACCTGCAATGACACGTTGGAATACTTCGATCTGGACCTGATCCCTACGTCACATCTGGACGATTTTCGCTCGGCACGTTCTGCGCTGGAGAAAGCGTGTGAAATCAATGCCCAGGAACGCTGTCGACGATTTGCCTCTGTCCCCAGGAAGCTGACACCGCAGCAGGCCCATCGAATTGTGGCGCAGCGCGCGGAAGACCTCGCGGAAACGCGCCCCGAGTATGGCAACTGCACCAATGCCCTATGCGTGGTCGGGCGGCGCGAGCGAACACGCGGGCTCTTTCTGGATCGGCGTTCTTTCCTGATGTCTTACGACCCGCTGCAAGATGATGCCGAGGCAACCGTGCTCGGGCGGATTCTGGGTGCGGTCGTTCCGGTCTGTTCGGGCATCAACCTGCAATACACACTTTCGCGGATCGACCCTGCAGGCTGGGGATGTGGCACGAAATTGCCCCATAACGTCACGTCCTTGCTGGGCGTGATGGATGGTGCCGCCAGCGATCTGCGCTCGGGGTTACCTTGGCAAGGTGTCGATATTCATGAACCGATGCGGCTGTTGTTTGTGATGGAAACCACGCCGGAGGCGATCCGCAAAGTCATGTCGCGGAATGAAGTCGTGCGGCGGATCATCGAAAATGGCTGGGTTCACCTGGCGTTGCTCGACCCGTACACATCGCAGATGACCATCTATCGCCAGGGCGAGTTTCAACCGCATCAGCCCCGCACGCGTCACTTGCCCCGCGTGACCGAGTGGTCCGACTGGTATGTCGGTGAAGAAGACCACCTGGGCTTTGCCGAGCGATGTGAAGACGAGGTGGCCTGCACGCCATGACCATCCTCACGGGTTTGACATTATTGAGCCTGCTGGTATTGGGGGCACCTTCAGCATTGTTCGCCTTTCTGGGAGTCGTGACGCTGCTGGGGTTGCCGCTGCAGGAACGAACGATCAGCCGGGCGACATTGCTGACCACCATGACCGGCCTGGTAGCCGCGCTGGGAATTCTCGCGGTGATGCTCGTCACGGGTTCGCGTTTCGTGGCGATCGATCTGGGGAACTGGGTCGATATCGAAGATCTGCATTTTCACTTTCATGTGAAGTTTGTGTTTGATCGGCTTTCGGTGCCGTTTGTCATCTTGACGTTTCTGCTGTGTGGCACCATCAGCGCGTTTACCAGTCGGTACCTGCATCGTGAATCGGGCTTCACGCGGTTCTTCGTGCTGTATGCCATGTTTTTGCTGGGGATGACCATCTCCACCCTCGCGGGGACCATCGAAATCCTGTTCAGTGGCTGGGAACTGGTCGGTCTCTCTTCCGCGTTGCTCGTGGCCTTTTTCCTGGAGCGGACCAATCCGGCGATGAATGGGCTCCGCGTCTGGACCGTTTACCGGGTTTCAGACGCGGCGTTCCTGGTGGCTGCCGTGGCCTTGCATCATTGGGCGGGAGAAGGGGATTTCGCGCAGATGGTGGGTCAGGGAACGTGGCCCATGGGCGAGTCGCTGCTGACATCGCAACAGGTGATGTGGGTGGGACCGTTGCTGATCATCGCGGCGGCGGGAAAGTCGGCACTCATTCCGTTTTCGGGATGGCTGCCCCGCGCGATGGAAGGGCCCACGCCTTCGAGCGCGGTGTTCTACGGGGCACTATCGGTTCACCTGGGGGCCTACCTGCTGTTGAGAATGAGCCCGATCCTGGAAAAATCGTGGCTGCTGTCGGGAGCCGTGGCGGTGCTGGGTCTTTCAACCGCGGCGTTTGCGGCCATGGCTTCGCGCGTGCAGACCGATATCAAGAGTTCGCTGGCCTTTGCCTCATTGTCTCAAGTGGGTGTCATTATTGCGGAGATCGGGTTCGGGCTGCGGTATATCGCCTTGGTGCATATTCTGGGTCATGCCTGTTTACGGACCCTGCAACTGCTGCGGGCTCCGTCGTTCCTGCGAGACCATGTGGCCATGGAAAATGCCCTGGGAACTCGCATGGCACCGTATCATGGGTTTTGGGAAACCGTCCTGCCGAAGGACATTCGCGACCGCTTGTATCGCTTTGCGCTGGAACGTGGTTATCTCGATCTGGCTTTGGATGAATACATCGTGTTTCCCGTGCTGGCGGTGCTGCGTCGGTGCGATCTATGGGAACGGCGGTGGACAGAATTTCTGGATGGTGACGTAGACCTGGAATCCGACCGGGTGCCCGTTGTGGTGGAGACTCTGGAGGACTGGCAATGAGCGAATTGCATCTGCCAGCGCTGGAGTTAGCCATCGTGCTGCCGTTGATCGGCGCCTACTTCGTGCGACGACTGAAAGATGGAGCCGAGGCCCGCCAGCACAGCCTGATCTTTCTGACCGCGACGATGTTCTTCGCGACGGCAGCCGCCTGGGATTTCTCCACGCTCCATTCATTTGAAGCCCATGACCGCTGGGATCTGGCGTCGCAAGTTCTCGGTCCCGATACGTTGGTGATCGATGAATTGAGTGCGCCGCTGATTCCGCTGGCGGCCTTGCTGTACCTGCTGACCGGGTTGGCAACCCTACGGACCCAGGTGCAGCGCGTCTCGTTTTCCGGGCTGCTGATCTCCGAGTCGATTCTGCTGGCCACATTGAGCTGTAAAGACCCGTGGGGCATCATCGCGTTATTGATATTGGGAACAATTCCACCCTTTCTGGAACTGCAGAGACGGCACAAATCGACCCGTTGTTTTACCCTGCATATGGGTCTGTTCTTAAGTCTGCTTGTGATCTGCTGGGCCGCGGTCGACCATGTCCCTCCGGGAGAGCCTGTGCCGATGTGGGCACTGGGGGGGCTGATGTTCGCCATCCTGATCCGCAGCGGTTGCATTCCGGTTCATTGCTGGATGACCGATCTGTTCGAGAAGGCGACGTTCGCGACAGCGCTACTGTTTGTGACACCCATGGTGGGGGCCTATGCCGCCATGCGACTGCTGCTGCCTGTTTCTCCCGACTGGGCGTTAAGAACCGTGGCGCTGGTTTCGCTGCTGACCTCGGTGTATGCCGCCGGCATGGCCTTGGTTCAGAAGGAAACGCGACGGCTGTTTTGCTATCTCTTTCTGAGCCATGCGTCACTGGTGCTTGTGGGGTTAGAACTGGCCACGCCTGAGGGATTAGCGGGCGGGTTAGCCGTCTGGCTGTCGGTTGGGTTATCGCTCGCCGGGTTCGGCCTGACGCTGCGCGCCATAGAAGCCCGCATGGGTCGGTTATCGCTGAACAGCTTTCATGGGCTCTACGAACATATGCCGGTGCTGGCCAGTTTCTTTTTGCTGACGGGTCTGGGAAGCGTGGGATTTCCGGGAACGATCGGCTTTATCGCCACGGAAATGCTGATCGATGGGGCCGTGCAGGTCTATCCGTATTCGGGAATGGCGATGGTGATCGCGGCCGCCATCAATGGGATCGCCGTGCTGCGGGTCTTCTTCCGGATCTTTACCGGCACACGGCATTTTGCCACGGTATCGATCCGCATTCGACCGCAAGAGCGCTGGGCCGTGCTCTGTCTTTCAGCACTCATCATTGGCGGTGGACTGTTTCCTCAGTCTGGCATTGCGTCGCGGCATCATGCGGCCGTCGCTTTGCTGAAACAGCGTGAAAAAGTCCTCGGCGTGCCGATGACCATCGTCGTACCGGAACACCCGCACGCAGAAGTGTCGACGGAAACACATATCGATCTGCCACAACCGCTGATTGAACTCACGAAAGACCCGCAGCCCGCAGATTCGCAGGATTGAGGGCCGCAGCCATCCGGGCTAATCGACTTCAATCATCGCCTTGATCACCCCCGCATCGGGTTGTGTATACAGCGGAAAATCGGCGATCAGCGAGTCAAAATTCGTCTGATGCGTGATCCACGGCCCGGTGTTGATCTTGCCCGTTTCAATCAATTCGATGATGCGATCAAAATCCTGTGGCATGGCATTGCGTGAGGCGAGTAAGGTCATTTCGCGGCGATGCATGAGTGGATGCGGGAAGGAAATGGTATCGGTCGTAATGCCCACGAAGACCAGCTTTCCGGTATGCCCGACATAGTTCAAGGCGTTCGACATCGAACGGGCGTTGCCGGTGGCATCGATGACAACGGTCGGCAGGTGACCATCGGTCAAGGCGCGCAGGGCCGGTTCCTCGCTGCCATCGCCCACGAACTTCACGGTGTGCTGCACCCCCATCTGTTCGCGGCAGAAATTGAGGCGTGATTCCACCATATCCATGACGATGAGATTGGCCCCGGTGAGTTTAATGAACTCCATGGTCGACAGACCGATGGGCCCGGCCCCAATGACCAGGACATTCTCGCCCGGTTGAGGGTCGCCGCGAAAGACGGCGTGGTAACCAATCGCCAGGGTCTCCACGAGGGCGAGTTGTTCCCAGGAAAGTGCCGTCGCTTTATGGAGTTTCCGCGCGGGGAGTTTGAAGAAGCGACGCAAGCCGCCATCGGTATGCACGCCCAGCACTTGCAGGTCTTCACAGCAGTTGCCGCGACCACGCGAGCTGGCGAAACTGTCTGTATTGTTGATGTAGGGTTCGACCGAACAACGATCGCCGGGTTGCACGTGCGTGACCCCGGGCCCCACGGCAACAACTTCGACACCCAACTCATGACCGGGAATGCGGGGATAGCTGAAGAAGGGCATTTTGCCCAGATATCCGCTGATATCGGTCCCGCACACACCCACGCGATGCACACGGACCAACGCTTCCCCTGCCGCGGGTTCGCCGGGCTCCGGAATATCAATGATGCGAAATTGCTTCGGGTGTTCTAGCTGAATCGCGCGCATGTCGGGTTCCGGAATCTGTGATCGTCAGTCGTGTTCGCGGCACAGCATATCGTAGATACCTGACGGCAGGAACAGCACGATTTCGGTTTCCAGAGCGTGCGACGCGACCGGTTGTCTGAGGTGACCGTGGCCGCTCATGATTCCGAGGTCACGGGGCCGAGCAGATCCTGTCGGGAGGACGCCAGAATCGCCTGCACGGCCGGATACTTCACCCGCCGTTCACTGCTGATGGCATAGTATCGCAACCGAACATCGGGGACGCGCCCCACCACACGGACGCGATAGTGCGATTGAATTTCGCTTTCGATTGCGGCGGGGGCGGGAAAGACTCCCAGTCCCGTCCGACCAAACTCATACATCGTGGAGGTATCATCAAATTCCGCAATCAGGCGGGTGCGCAACCGCTGGGTTTCACACCAGGCATCGCAGGCGAGGCGTAATGCCTGAGGTTGTCTCGGCAACAGCAACGGGGCATCGTTCAAGGTTTTGGGAAAGCTTTGACGATACCGGTCGACCAAGCCGTCGCTCCCCAGAAACACCACGCCACATTCCCCGAGCGGATGACTGAAGGCCTTCACGCTCGACGTCGTTTCCAGGGGGGTCTCCGACAGCACGACATCGAGCCGCTGGACGGCCAGTTCGGCCAGCAGCGAAGTGAGCGACCCCGTCTGGCAGACCAGTTGAACGCGTTCCGACAGTTGAAAAGCTGGTCGCAACAACCGACTCGCCAGCGGCTGCGGCAATCCGGTGGAAACGCCCACTGCCAGACGCAGGGGACTTCCCGTGGGCTGCCCCTTGATCACCTCGACCAGTTCCCGACCCATCGCAAAAATGTCATCGGCATAACGGAACACGCGGCGGCCCGTTTCGGTCAATTCCAGCCGTCGACCCGACTTGCGAAACAGTCGTTCACCCAGTGACTGTTCCAGCTTCTTGAGCTGCGTGCTGATGGTGGGCTGGGCGAGACTCAGTCGCACGCCCGCTTCGGCAATGGTCCCTTCCCGGGCCACAACCCAGAAATAGTAGAGATGATGGTAATTCAAATCGTCCATAGACGGGTGAGCATAGTGACCGGCCCCAAGGTGGGCAAATGGTTGAGTGTGAAAAGCCGCCACCGCCGAGTGGCGGGCATTACGCAATGTGCGTTGAGCAGCACAGACCGGGGCGGGGGTGCGGACCTGTAAAAATGCGAGCAAGTGAATTCCACAAGATACTTGCGTACACCGCGAGGTTCTGGCAGATTACATGTGGGCCTTTCGCTACAGAGTACCCTCGTTCGGTGAGTGCCAGCATGTCCGTCTCCAAGATTCCCGCAGGCTATCATAGCGTCACGCCCTATCTGGTGATTGCGGGGGCTGATAAGGCGATCGAGTTCTACCAGCAGGCCTTCGGAGCGAAAGAACGCTTGCGATTGCAGATGCCCGCTGGCCCGGTCGGCCATGCGGAACTCGACATCGGTGACAGCATAATTATGATCGCCGATGAGTTTCCGCAGATGGGGATCGTCGGCCCGCAAGCAGGGCAACGGCCGCCGGTTGGGGTCTGCCTGTATGTGGCTGACGCCGATGCCGTCTTTGCCAAGGCGGTGGAACTGGGGGCCACGGTCGATCGGCCCGTTCAGGATCAATTCTACGGCGACCGCTCGGGAACGGTGCGCGATCCGTTTGGTCACTACTGGACGATCGCTACACATATCGAAGACGTGCCGCAGGAAGAAGTGCAGAAGCGGTTCGAGGCGATGATGAATCAACCTCAAGCATGATTTCTTCCTAGTGAATTGAACCCGGAACGGTCGCACGTTAGCATCCCCCCCAACGCTGGGATGCCCTGACTCATGGACGCTGTGCCCCCGACTATCGCACCAGGCTGGAACCGGCCGCATCTGCTCGGACTCGAAGAGCTGACCGCGGCCGAGATTGGCCATATTCTTGATACCGCACTGGAATTCAAGCGGTTGCATAACATCGGCGAGACCAAACTCGCCACACTCAAAGGGGTGACGGTCGGCAACCTCTTCTTTGAACCCTCGACACGGACCAAAACCAGCTTCAGCCTCGCGGCGAAACGCCTGAGTGCCGATACCGTCGATTTCTCTTCGGCTGGCAGCAGCCTGTCCAAAGGCGAAACCTTCATCGATACGGCTCGCAATATCGAAGCGATGGGCGTACCGGTGATGGTGGTCCGGCACAGCACGTCTGGAGCCCCTTACCTGCTCACCAAGCATGTGAACGCCTCGATCATCAATGCCGGTGACGGCACGCACGAACATCCGACGCAAGGCCTGCTCGATATCCTCACCATCAAAGAGCATCGGGGAAGTGTTGCCGGGCTGACGGTCGTTTTGGTGGGGGATATCCTGCACAGTCGCGTGGCCCGGTCGAACATCTGGGGGCTGACCAAGCTTGGAGCGCGGGTGATCGTCTGCGGACCGGCGACGCTCATTCCGCCCCACATCGAACGCCTGGGTGTCGAAGTCCGCTATCGACTCGATGATGCCCTCGCGGAAGCCGACTGCATCAACCTGCTGCGGATTCAGGCCGAACGGCAACGCAGTGCGTTCTTCCCCTCGATCTACGAATATGCCCACTTCTACGCCATGAACAGCAGTCGCGTGAAGCGGGCGAAAGACGACGTGTTGATTCTCGCTCCTGGTCCCATCAATCGCGGTGTGGAACTGACCCCCGACGTCGCCGATGGCAGCCGCAGCGTGATTCTCGATCAGGTCACCAATGGCCTGTTCATTCGCATGGCGTGCCTGCATTTGTGTTACCACGCACGTCAGGCCGGTGGTACCCCGCGCCCAGGCATATTATCAGCCACTCCAGGAGCCAGCTCACGATGACGACGCTGCTCTTGAAAAATGGCCGAGTGATCGATCCGGCACGGAACCTGGATACCCAGTCCGACGTGCTGATTCGCGATGGGTTGATCTCGGAAGTGCGGAACGTCCACGAGATTCCCGATGCTGTCATCGATTGTTCGCGGATGATTGTCTGCCCGGGTCTCATCGAACTCCATGCCGGAGTGCGCGACCCGGGATTCGAGGAAGATGAAACGACGGCGACGGCGACGGCAGCCGCACTCGCAGGCGGTTTCACGGCGATTGCGGCCTATCCTGATACGCAACCGGTGGTCGATAACCGAGCCGCCGCGGAGTATGTGATTCTCCAAGCGGCACGGGCGCGGAATTGCCGCGTCTACCCGCTGGGGGCCGTGACGCGCGATAATGCCGGCGAGGAACTGGCCGATCTGGGACAACTGGCCGATGGGGGCGCTGTCGCCTTCACCGATGCGAAACATCCCATCCAGAGTGCGGAAATTCTGCGTCGGGCGTTGGAATACGCCCGCATGTTCCAGCGACCAATCTTTACCCATCCGCAAGATGCCACGTTGACCGCGAATGGCGTGATGCACGAAGGCTATTTTTCCACGTTGCTGGGCCTGCGGGGAATTCCGGCAGCCGCCGAGGAAATCATGGTCAGCCGCGACATTGCCCTTGTCGAGCTGACCCGCAGTCGCGTGCATCTGATGTGCGTTTCCACACGGAATGCCGTCGAGCGCATTCGCATGGCCAAGCAGCAGCAACTGGGAGTGACCGCCGATGTCGCGATCCACAACTTGTTGCTGAATGACGAAGCCCTGCGGACCTACGATTCGCACTACAAGGTCGATCCTCCACTCCGCAGCAGTGAACATATTCAGGCGCTGGTTCAAGGCTTAAGCGATGGCACGATCGATGCCATTTCGTCTGATCACCAGCCCTACGCCGCGGAAAAGAAGGATCGCGAAATCGATCTGGTTCCGTTTGGAATCGTCGGCCTGGAAACGTTGCTACCGTTGTGCATTCGGGCACTCATCGACCCGGGACATCTCACTTGGCCACAGTTGATTGCCAAGCTGACCTGTGGACCGGCCCGCATCCTCGGCTGGGAAGACCGTGGCACATTGGCCCTGGGAACTCCGGCCGACATCACGGTGATCGATCCCGACTACCGTTGGACCATCGACCCCATGCAGTTCCGCTCGCAAAGCCGGAATACTCCGTTTGCCGGTTGGGAAGTCCGCGGCCGAGCCCGCTACGTACTGGTCGATGGTGAAGTTCGGTACACGGCGGAGTGAAGCAGCGACGGCGCTGTCGTCTGGGCGTTCCTAAACGTGCGCACTCGTGCATGAACTGTGATTGATGTAAGATGGCTGGCGTGTGAGTTGGGCGTGATGCATGCTCGACGCTTGCCCGCGAACTTCGATGCACCCCACGATTGCAGAAGGATCTTGCCATGCGAACCGTCACCGTGTTTTACAGCCTGATTGTGCTGACCATGACCGCCGTTGTCGGCTGGGCCCAAGACGCCCCCAAGTACACCCCGGCGGAAGAACAGGCGATTGCGTCCCTCAAGAAGCTGGGCGGGCTGGTGCTGGAAATCGCCCAGAACGATCCGCGGCTCGATATCTCGCTGCACCTGGCGGACGTGAAGATCACCGATGCGGAACTGGCACCCGTCAAAGAACTCTCCAAGACGGCCCACCTGAATCTGCGGGGCACGGAAGTGACCGACGCGGGGCTGGCTGCTCTCAAAGACTTAAAAGGTCTCGTGAAACTGCATCTCGAAAAGACCAAGGTCACCGACGCCGGACTGGAGCAACTCAAGGGGCTCGAGAATCTGGAATACCTCAACCTCTATGGCACAGCGGTGACTGATGCGGGCCTCAAGCAACTCTCTGGCCTGAAGAAGCTGAAACACCTCTACCTGTGGGAAACCCAGGTCACCGATGCGGGCGTGGCAGCGTTGAAAGCGGAAATTCCCGAAGTGAAGATCGTGCGCGGCCTCGAATTGGCCAAACCGGAAGAAAAGAAGGAAGAACCCAAGCCCGAAGAGAAGAAACCGGAAGAGAAAAAAGATTGAGCAGCCAGGCAGTTATGCAGACTTCTCTTCCCGTGCTCGGGCTCACATCGTGCGAGGGGTGCGGCCAGTGTTGCCAGGGAATTGGCTCGCCGGTGCTGGTGTATTCCAGCCGTCCCGGATTGGGAGAACCGCATCCCTATCGGCCGCACGATCTGCCGGCTGAACTGGCCGCCGAGATTGATGCACACTTCTCGGGCCTGGTGCGTGGTCAGGAACCGCAGACCCAATGTCTGTGGTACGACCCGCAACAGCAGGCCTGTCGCCATTACGCCTGGCGCCCTCAGGTCTGTAAGGACTATGAACTTGGCGGACGCGCGTGCTTGTTGTTACGGCGTGAACGAGGCGTGGCGACACCGGACGAAGTTCACGGAGCGACGTCATAACAGGCGGCCATTGAGCCATTGCGGATGAGCAGTTTGCCGTGGGCAACGACGGGATGGTTCCATGTGGTTCCATCGAGGGCATGAAAACGGCCGAGTTCCTCAAACCGGGTCGGCTGAGCTTTGACGATGGCCACATCTCCGTCTTCCGTCAATGCGAGTAACGTGGACTCGTGGGCCAGAATCTGACCGTAGCCATAGCGTCCCCCTTTCCAATTGGACTTGCCCGTCGCGGCGTCCACGCACGTCAGAATGCCATCATCCAGTCCGTAAATGTAGCCATCCAACAGAACGGCGTCGTTGAATTTCAGCTTGAGCCGATTCGTCTTCCAGGTGGCAGCCACATCCCAAGCTGCCGCGTCGTTCGAGGTTAACTGGAGTTGCGTGGCCCCAACTCCGTACCCGCTACCAATGACCAGCGAGCGCTGGTCGACAATCAGGGGTTGTGCCGCGTTGACCTTGGCCATGTTCTCCCACGGGAAACTCCACAGTTGTCGACCCGAGGAAAGTTCAAACGCCGCGATGCCCGTGCCGTGATAAATGAGGACTTGCCGCACGCCATGAAACTCCGCGAGGCTGGGCCCGCCATAACTCGCGGGGAACGTTCCCGCCGCCCAGACAATGTCTCCGGTGTTTCGATTGTAGGCGATGACCGAGCGACCTTCGGCGGTCCCAGGGATCGTGATCACCAGATCGTCCACGACGAGCGGCGATCCGGAAATGCCCCACTCCAGATTCTTGACAGGCGCGCCCGGCGAACCCGCGTCTTTCAGAATCTCGTGCGACCAGAGTGGTTGTCCTGTCCGCAGATCAAGGCAATTCAGCAGACCTGTCCCGCCCAGCGAATAGACCTGATCGCCCGAGATGACGGGGGTCGCATGCGGACCATCTCCCCCGTTGACTTCGACGGATTCAAACCGTGCTTTATCGCCATGAATCCAGAGGGGTTCGCCAGAGGCGAGACTATAGGCAACCACCGCTTCCTGCTCATCACGCTGCTCCATTGTAATGGCATAGTCGCCGACCACGACGAATGAAGACCAGCCCAGGCCGACCGGATGCCGCCACAATTCCTTCGGTGGACGCTGGTCCCAGTCGGTACGAAAACCTTGCCCCCGGATGATGCCATCACGCTGAGCCCCGCGGAAATCGGGCCAGTCATCGAGTGTAACAGCGATCGGTTCTGTAACGGGTGTCTCGCTGGCAACTTCTGGGGCTGTCGGCGCTGGTGAGCCGACCGGTGAGACGACCGTTTGAGATTTCCAGTAATCGCGGGCGACATCTTCCGCCCTGGGAGCCCAGCGATACGCCAGCCGGGGAACCATGTCACCATCGCTGCCATCAATACGATAAATCGTGAAAAAGGCCACGCCACCGGCGGCCAGCAACACCAATGGTGTCAGGCGGGTGCGCCAACTCAACCGCGATGCGAACAGCCACCACAGTAACAATGCGAACAACGTCGCCGGCCAGACCCACAGCACCGACATTTTCGAGAACGTAGGATCCTCGGCATACTTCATCCATAACAAGGCCTGGGCGATCAAACCCAGGCCCAGTATCCAGCATCCCAGCCACAACCGGGCCGCCGGACGGGGCTGCGAATCGGGCGAATTGTCTGAGGCGACGGCAGTCGACATAGATCGTTCCACAACCATTCTGGCTAATGCGGCGAAACCTCGGGCCATGCAAGTGACCGCGTTACGGCAGAAACCGTGACCGTGCTTCCGCTGTTGGCATACGGCACGTTTCGTGTTTTCCAAACAGGCGATAACGAAACTTGGCCACCAGATTGTAACCCAAATCGCGAATCGGGCGAGGCACCAGCCACAACAGCGTCCCCAGCAGGCTCCATACGCCCCCCAGGATCCACAAGATCCGCACGACAGCACTTGACTGGCGATACATTCCAGCGGGTGTCCATACCACCATCGATGCCAGACTCTCCCGATCTTCCGTGGGCAGGAGTTCACCCGCGGTGACACCCTGCAGCGGGGCAAATCGCAATTTTCCTCGGGAATCGCATGCCAGCAGAAAATTGATCGACGCATTACAAAACCCGCACACCCCATCAAAAAACACCACGGGGTGGGTCGATCGATGTGCCTCGGCGGTCGATTCCGCAGGGCGTTTGAGGTCAAGGTCAGCGAGCTGGGCGGTCATTTGTATTCTCCCATTTTCTGAGAGCATAACCGATTTCGGCGATCGAACTTAACAGCACTCCGCCTTGCCGGATCGGAGTTTCCCTCACTTCAGAAAGATTTCCCCACTGGTCAATCGCTGAAAGTCGATACGATGGGGAACTTCTTGAGAGATCGATGGATGCTCTGGAACTTGGCGACCACACTGGTGCGGCGATTCCGGCCTGCGGCCTGGCTGGTCTCGCTCGGTCTCCATCTACTGGCTGGCATCGTCGCGGCCCGCTGGCTGCTGCCGGCTCCCGCCCTTCCCCCGGAACTCCGGTTGAATACGCGCTGGGCAGCCGAAGCTGAGAAGCAGGCGGCTCCCGTGGAGTGGACGCCGTTCGAGCCACCACCGCTGGCGTCAGACGCCGGTGGTCCAGCCGCGGCCCATCCCTGGCAAGTTGTGGAGACGTTATGGCCTGCGGAGGATGAGGCAGTTGCGGACGTGGCTGATGCGTCCGAGTGGCTGAGCCGTTCGAACTTCAGTTCCCGGAGACCGGAACCGCCAGATCAGGCTCAGCCCACCGCGACGGTGACGGCGATGAAAGCTGGGACGGGTGAGGGGCCGGGCGATCAACCCGGGTTTTTCGGCATGCAACCACCGACGGGGCAGCGCGTGGTCTTTGTGGTCGATAACTCACGCAGCATGAATCATCCGCACGAAAGCCCGGCCAAAACACGCTTACGGCGGCTGAAAATCGAACTGATCAATTGCATCCTGGAGATGCAGCCCGAACAGCAGTTTTACGTCATCTTCTTCAGCAATGAAACCACCCCCATGCCCGGCAGCGGTCTGCTTCTGGCACAGCCTGGCGTGCGAGATCCCTATCTCCGCTGGATCGCCCAGTTGCCATCGAGTGGGGGACCGACGAACCCGCTCCCCGCGCTCGATCTCGCCTTACGGATGCAGCCCGACACGATCTGCTTCCTGACCGACGGCGACTTCGACAAACGCGTCAAACGGATTCTGATGTCGGTCCAGCAGCAGCGGACCAGCATCCACACGTTTGCCTTCGGCGAGGTCACCGCCGAGGAAACGCTGAAAACCCTCGCCGAGAAAAACCAGGGCGAATACCGGTTTGTGCCGTAACGGTATGGTTCATCTCCAGAAATCCAGACATTCAGTCTATCTCAAAGTGCAAGTCTTCCCGACCACCTTCGGGAATGTCGGCTTTCAGGCCGGACTTTTCAAAGTCGGAGTACTTCTCGGGAATCAAGAACTTCGGTGGTGGTGGCGGCGGCTGATCGTGTGCATCAGGGCCTGTCGGCGCTGGCGGAGGTTCTTCCTTCTTGGTGATGCTGACTTTATATGAACCCGGGATTGCACCTTTCAGAGGTGGAAACGTCTCCAACGAAAAATTGCCATCCGAATTTGTCATCGCTGATGCTGCGGCTCCACTAGCAGAATCGATTGGAGCAAAGACGACGGTGGCCCCTTCCACGGCAGCCCCTTTGTATTTCACGGAACCGCTGGAACGGTAAGTTTTCGGGCGGTCTTTCGCAAACTTGTCACTTCCTCCACAGCCCAAAACCATCAAGGCCATGCAGGCGACAGCTACACTCAACACTTTCATGGATGCTCCAGCGCTACACTGATGAAAGATATAAAGACGTTCGGGTGAGAGTTATCTCACCCGAACGTGATCTGATATAGAAGGTTTGTCCCAAGGACACCTAGAAATCGCTCACAGTTTCACCACCAGCGCGGGTCCCCAGAGCACCCCAGATGCCATACGGGCTTTGACTGGTGATATTATTCGCCGGAAGAGTTGCCGCGGCATTTCCCGTACTAATGTTCTCGCTGATAAATCGGACGGCACCATCGGCCATCAGGCAATGCACACCGCCCACGTGACGGCTGCTTGCCGAATACATGCCCTGATACCAGTGGTTGGCGGCCGTGCCCGAGAAGCAGTTGGCATTATTCGGCCGAATGGCGGTAGTAAATGCTGAAAAGTAGGCTGCTCCATCACCCCAACGATAACCACGTGTGGTATCGCCAGTATATCCACCGCCCGGATACGTCCGGGTATTCGCATCGAAGAGAGCAGAGCAAGCCGCTGGACTGGTAATCCCCGTAGAGGCTGACAATGCACCAATACCATCAGATGCTGTAGGGACGATGGCTTCACCCATGGCGATGGTATTGCTGGTGCCGTCCAAACAGTCGCGGATACCATAACAGACCAACGCACCGAACAGGCCACGATGGGGAACAAGAACCGGAGTTGCACTGCCGGTGTTGTCGCCATTTCCTGCCCAGGAATCCCCCGCACAGAACACATAGTTGCGATGACCGCGATACGTACCATTCGGCGCCGTCGCCGAACCGGGATCGCTGGGGCACTTCATGGCGACCGGGCTCTGGTTCCAGTAAGGCGTGGCGTTCCATGGCACTTGAACAGGGCTCGGCGCGTTAATCTCATTGAACAGTGGCGCCTGATCCATATACGGCAAAATCCCGATGAATCCAGTCAGCCGGGAACGAAATCCTGAAGCCGTACCACCAGGGTTGGCTGGCTGTCCGCTTCCCATGGCGAAAGCGGTAAACATGTTGAAATTGTCGTGGTAGTTGTGCAGCGCCAAGCCAAATTGTTTCAGGTTATTGCGGCACTGGGTGCGGCGGGCGGCTTCGCGGGCTTGCTGCACGGCGGGCAGCAAGAGCGCAATCAGAATCGCGATGATCGCGATGACCACCAGCAATTCAATCAGAGTAAATCCTCGACGAGCGCGATGATGCATGATGATGACTCCAGAATTGGATAGTTGCGGGATCAAGTGCGAATGCACGAATCGGAATGAAGACAATCCCGCGATAGGTCATTTAGTACAGTACCCATCCCGAGATCATCCCGTCAATCCATTTCATGCATTGCAGTGAAATTCCTCCACAGTGGGAACGTGTGTGATACTTTGGCCGGGTTCTCGCCTAGTCGAATAGCCGCCATGGCGAATGAGATTTCGCGATTTACCAGGGTGTTGAGCTTTTCAATTTCCCCCTGATTCGCCAGAGTTCCGGCACAAACGCCCCCGTGGGATTGTTCGATTCACCCGACGAAAGACGACATGAGCACGCTGTTGCCACCCGACGTGGATCAGGAAACCGAGCCGCAGGCCGCCCCCCGTCTGTCGCCCGAAGGGTTGTGGTCACGCAGCTTTTTGGGGTTATTAATCGTCCAGTTCACGACGGCGCTGAACGACAACACGTTTCGGTGGCTGGTGGTCCCGATTGCCAAGCCCCTGGTGGGAGACGCGGTGGCGCTCGCCGTCGGCCTGGCGGGGTTCACGCTGCCGTTTCTGATCTGTGCGGCACCGGCGGGGTATCTGGCCGATCGGTTTTCCAAGGCCCGGGTGATCACGGCGTTTCGCTTTGTGGAAGCCTGCGTGCTGGGGTGTGGGCTGCTGGCGATTTTGACGATGAATCCTTACCTGTTGTTTGGGATTGTGGTCGCCACGGGGGCCTTAACCGCCCTGTTTTCCCCGGCAAAGTTTGGCAGCCTGCCGGAAATTGTGCGTGATTCCGAATTGTCTGCCGCGAATGGTTGCATGGGGTTGATGCTGGTTGTTCCCTCGGCGATTGGCTTATTTCTGGGGAATACACTGGTGGGCTATGTGCAACCCGAGACGAATGGACCGATTCATATCGGAGGTCTGCTGATCGCCACGGCGGTCATTATGACCGCCGCTATTTGCGGATGGTTGGGGAGTCTGCTGATACGACGGGGACCGCCGGCCAATCCTTCCCGGACATGGTCCTGGAATCTGGTGGCCGATACGTGGTCAAGCTTACGGAATCTGTTTCTGCTCCCCGTGGTCCTGCGAACGGCGATGGGGATCACGTTCTTCTGGATGCTCGCCGCGTTGGCACAAATCAATATCGATACCTTCAGCCGACACGATCTGGGCCTGAGTCAGCAGCACGTGGGAATCTTCGGCATGGTGCTGGTGGCGGGGCTCGGGGCGGGAAGTATTCTGGCCGGTATCGTCTCGGCTGGTCGGATCGAGTTGGGGCTCGTGCCGATTGGTGCGACGGGCATTGCCGTGTGCTGTTGTGCGTTGTTCGCCGCCGGACGCTGGGCCGGTGTGAATCCAGACTTTGCCTATTACGCGTCGGCGGCGGCCTTGTTCGGACTCGGCGTGAGTGCCGGGTGTTTTGATGTCCCTTTGGAGGCCTATTTGCAGCATCGAAGCCCTCCGGCACAATTGGGTTCGATGCTGGCCGCGACGAATTTTCTGGTCTCCGCGAGTATTCTGATCATCTCGGGAGTCTTCTATCTTCTGCAAGGTGTACTGGAGTTGTCGGCAGGAACCATCTTTTTACTCGCGGGCCTGGGGACGATTCCCGTGGGCATCTACATCGCACGGCAACTCCCCGCCACGATGCTGCGGATGCTGGCGTGGATTCTTAGCCACAGCGCCTATCGCCTGCGGGTCTTCGGCCGCAAACACATCCCGTTAACGGGCGGTGTGATGCTCATTCCGAACCATGTGACATGGGTAGACGGCGTACTGCTGCTGGTGACTGTTCCGCGACCGGTGCGGTTTATTGTGTATGCCGATTTTGTGGAACATCCGCGACTGGCGTGGCTGGCGCGCATTTTTGAGATCATCCCCATTCGCGCCAATGGTGGCCCGAAGGCCTTAATGAAATCGATCAAGGTGGCGCGCGAAGCCTTGGAGAACGGGGAATGCGTGTGCATTTTCGCGGAAGGAACATTGACCCGCACCGGCCAGATGCAGCCCTTTCAACCGGGCTTCCTCAAAATCCTGCAGGGGACCAATGCTCCGGTGGTTCCCGTTTGCCTGCATGGCCTCTGGGGCAGTATCTTCAGCTACCGCGATGGAAAGTTCTTCTGGAAATGGCCCCGTGCGTGGCGGTTTCCAGTTTCCATTGTGTTTGGAACTCCGATCGCTGCGCCGGAATCTCCGGAACAGATCAGCCAGGCGGTTCGTGAATTGGGATTAGATGCCGTGGATTATGAACGTGATCACTCACTGACCCCCGCGCGAAGATTTCTCCGGGCCTGTCGCCGTCGGAAATCGCATCCCAAAATTGCCGATTCCACGGGGGTGGAATTGACTGGCGGTCGGTTGCTCGCCGCGACTCTGGCCTTCCGTCGGGTTCTGCTGCGCAACGTGTTGCAGCGCGATGAAGAACGTGTGGGCATCTTTCTGCCTCCCACGGTGGGCTGTGCGCTGGTGAATGCCGCGGTGACCCTGAGTCGTCGCGTGACCGTCAATTTGAACTACACCATGTCCGAGCAGGACCTGCAATTCTGCGTCAAGGAAGCAGGGCTGACGCACATCATCACCAGCCGCAAAATGCTGGAGAAAAAGCCCGTGCAGCTCGGAGCTGAATTCGTTTTCGTCGAAGATCTGAAAGAGCGTGTGACAAAGTTCGACCAGTTGCTGGCAGCATTCGGGGCCTATGTTTGCCCCATCGCCATTCTGGAACGCGGAATGGGCCTGACGTCGGTCGACCTGAATGCCCCCATGACCTGCATCTTTACTTCAGGCTCTACGGGCGAGCCCAAAGGGGTGGTGCTCTCGCATCAAAATTTGAGAGCCACCGTCGACGCCGCAGATCAACTCTTTCAGATCAACCAGAACGATGTCGTCCTGGGTGTGATTCCGCTGTTTCACTCGTTGGGATACCTGGCGACTTTATGGCTGCCGTTGTGCCTCGATCCCAAGGTGGTCTATCACATCAACCCCCTCGATGCCCGGCAGATTGGTGAACTGGCAGAGAAGCACAAGGCCACCATTCTCTTCGCGACACCCACTTTCTTACGAACCTATCTTAAGCGTTGCACCCCCGAGCAGTTCTCGAAGCTGGACCTGGTGGTGGTGGGCGCGGAAAAGTTGCCCCAGGACTTGGCACACCAGTTTCACGAGAAGTTCAAGGTCATGCCCACCGAAGGCTACGGGGCGACAGAAACCACCGGGCCAGCCGCCGTCAATGTCCCCGATCATCGGTGTGAAATGGTGACACAAACCGGCACCAAACTCGGAACCGTCGGCCGCCCCATGCCCGATGTCCTGGCGCGCGTCATCGATCCCGATACGCGACAGCCCCTGCCCGTCGGTTCGGAAGGCCTGCTGGAGGTCAAAGGGCCCAACGTGATGCTGGGCTATCTCAACCGCCCCGAAAAGACCGCAGGCGTGATCCGCGATGGCTGGTACAACACCGGCGACATGGCCAAAATCGATCCGGACGGGTTCATTCAGATCACGGGCCGCCTCAGCCGGTTCTCAAAAATCGGTGGCGAGATGGTACCACACATCAAAATCGAAGAATGTTTGCTGAGCATTCTGGAGGCCGACCAGGGGGAAGATGCCGGCCCGCTGCTCGCCGTCACCGCCGTCCCCGACTCCAAAAAGGGAGAGCGGATTGTGGTCTTGCATCGTCCGGTCTCCAAACCGGTATCCACAATTCTTAAGGAACTGGGCGAGCACGAGTTGCCCAACCTGTGGATGCCCGACGCCGAGTCCTTTGCCCAGGTCTCAGAAATCCCGCTGCTCGGAACCGGCAAAACCGACCTGAAAGCCGTCAAGAAGCTGGCTCTGGAGCAATTCGCATCCACCCCGATCAGTTCCTGAATTGACCGAAGCCTATTAGAACATCTGTCGACTGAAGTGGCCGGTTGCGAAGAATTTTCGGGTTGAACGGACGCGAAGAGGGCCGCAGACTGGAAATCTTTGAGTCTGGCGGGTAAAACGCCGATCATACTGCGGACAACGAAGTCAACGAACCTGCGGGTCACACCGCGCGTCAGTTGGCTTGTCCGAAGTCTCAGCACGGGGGATTAGCTCAGCTGGGAGAGCGCTTGCATGGCATGCAAGAGGTCAGCGGTTCGATCCCGCTATCCTCCACTTTGAAACGCCTTAAACCGCTGCGGTTTAGGGCGTTTTTTCTTTGGTGTGATTGCCGTTCCGGGCCTCACCAGACCAATTTTGTTCCCTGCGAGTTGCGGTCCCGTCGGGCATGCCCCGCCGCATCGACCTGCTGTGTCCGTGTCCACGATGGCTGCGTGTGTCGACTTGCCTGCTACAGCCGCGGTGTTACCGTACATAGTAGTGATGCAGGATTGCTGCACCGCGATTGGGCTGTGGGGGACGTCGCTTGAAAACCCTGATGAAGTTCCGAACCAACTTGAATTGTGGCCGTTGCGTGGCGACTGTGAAGCCCCATCTCGATGGCGAGGCTGGCATTCAACGCTGGTCGGTGGATACCGCCGATCCGAATAAAGTGCTTACGGTCGAGGGCGAGTCGCTGTCGAAGGTGGGCATCGAGCGGTTGGTCTCCCTGGCTGGCTTTCAGGTCTTGGGGGAACTGGAATCGACAACGACGACAGCCCCAGAGCCGAGGACATTCCTGCAGACCTACAAACCGCTGCTGCTGGTGGTGGGCTATTTGCTGGGAATCGTTTCGATCATCGAGTTCACCGCCGATTCCATCGATGGCATGCGGGCCATGAACCACTTTATGGGGGGCTTCTTTCTGGCCTTTTCGTTTTTCAAGCTGCTGGATCTGCGCGGGTTCGCGATGGCCTATCCATCGTATGATCTTCTGGCCCGCGCGGTGCCGGGTTATGGGTATGCCTACCCGTTCATTGAATTGGGACTGGGCTTGGCTTATCTGGCGGGCCTGTCCCCTGTGGTTATCAATTCCGTAACACTGGTTGTGATGTTGGTGGGTATGGGCGGCGTTGCACAAGCCTTGCTACAGCAGCGACAAATTCAATGTGCCTGCCTGGGTACGGTCTTCAACTTGCCCATGTCGAAAGTGACACTCATCGAAGACGGCGTGATGGCGGCGATGGCGATAGTGATGCTCTGGAGGTTGCTCGCATAACGCGCGGGCGACATCATCGGACCACATTTCCAAGAACCTGTGTTCCAATGGAGTGCGAGCGATTGCGGAGAGCCAAAGGCGGAAAGCAGAAAGCCAGATATTCGCTGGTTTCCCGCAATCTGGCTGTCCGCTTTAGGCTTTTGGCATTCCGCTGAAACGATTTAAAAACAGGTTCAAAGGCTGTTCCCTGGAGAAGCAGACTCGTGATGGCTGACCATGTTTTTCGGCCTGGTCCTGCTGACAAAACTGTGCTCGACGTGAATGGTCGGGTTCAGACGGTACCGGTTGGCTGGGCATTGCTGTTGCCCGGCGACGCGGCATTAACTCGACGAGTCAAAGCCGCGGGAGAACATTGGGTAGTGCAAGAAAAGCAAGGCCGCCGGGTCTTCTCGCGAGGTGTCTGGGCGGCGGCGGCCACGATTGAACGGCTGCGGGCCGAATTGTCCGCAGAGCGATCGACCGAGCAGTTTGCGCAACGCAAAGCGGCAGATGCGCGACGCCGTGAGAAAACGCAATCACGGTATGTTGGCGAGTTCTTTGACGCGGTCGTGGCATTCCTGGGTTTTCAGGCTGAACATGCCGTGCTCGCCGAGAAACTGGCTCAGGCGGTGACCCAGCATGCGACACCCGTGGGGAGCGGTACAGTCGCCCGGACCAGCCGAATTCCTGTCGAACAACGGGCCGAAGCGGCGGTCATCGCGTGGATGCGGCATCAGACAACCGGCTACGATGGCATGGTGATTCCGCGAGAAAAGGGGAAGCGTCGCGAAGTCCGGCGCCTCCTCGCCCGACGATCTCACGAACTGCTCGAGGGCTATCGCCGGGGTCTGCCAGAGCCGGCCGATTGTCCGCTGCAGCGTGCATTGAGTGTCGACATCGGCAACAATGCAGCCACCGCAGACTGAAAGGGATGACTGATGAGACTGCTGACCTTGCTGACCGCTCTGGTGTTCGTTGCCACATCGGCAACCGCGGCTGAATTGGAGCGGGTGAAACTCTCGAGCGACAACCGGGGCTTTGTCCTGGCGACTTCGGGGCAGGCGTTCCATCCCTGGGGCTTCAATTACGATCATGAAGGCGATGGCAAGCTGCTCGAAGACTACTGGGATGCGGAATGGCCCGTGGTCGAGTCGGCTTTCCAGGAGATGCGCAGTCTGGGAGCGAACGTCGTCCGCATTCATCTGCAATTCGGACAATTCATGCAGTCGCCGACAGAGCCCCGGCCAAGCTCGCTCGAACAACTGGCACGCCTGGTTGCGCTGGCGGAAGCGACCGGGTTGTACCTCGATGTGACGGGCCTGGGTTGCTACCACAAGGCCGATGTGCCGCCGTGGTATGACCTGCTGAGCGAACAGGAGCGCTGGCGGGCTCAAGCGGTGTTCTGGGAGCAGGTCGCCAAAACCTGCGCCCACAGCCCCGCCATTTTCTGTTATGACCTGATGAACGAACCCGTTGTCGCGGGGGGCGATAAACCACAAGAGAACTGGTTAGGACCGGGCTTCGGTGGCAAACATTTCGTGCAGTACATCACGCGCGATCGGGCCGGTCGCGAACGCCCCGAGATCGCTCGGCAATGGATTCACACGCTGGTCACGGCGATTCGCAAGCACGATCCGCAGCACCTGATCACCGTGGGACTGGTCCCCTGGAGCCTCGACAAACCGGGCCTCACATCCGGCTTCGTGCCCGAGGCGATCGCTACGGAACTCGACTTTATCGCGGTTCATCTCTATCCCGAGCAGGAAAAACTGGAAGAGGCGCTGGAGACCCTCAAGGGCTTTGCGGCGGTCGGCAAGCCCGTCGTGATCGAAGAATTCTTCCCCCTGAAATGCAACGCCGAGGAACTCGGCCGCTTTATCGAGCAGTCGCGACCTCGCGCCACCGGCTGGATCGGATTCTATTGGGGCAAGACCCCGGCAGAACTGCGACCGGCGAAGACCCTGCCCGAAGCCATCACGCTGAGCTGGCTCGAACTGTTTGAATCTCTGACGCCACAGATTCTGGGAACCGGTGCCGCTACCGGTACAAACCATCCTTAAGGCCATTTGGGGAGCCCCCTACCCCGGCGAGCAGCAGAGATTAATTAACCGGCCCAAGACACAAGGCGACTCGCATGCCCCAACCACAGAGCCACGAGCGTCTCGGACGACGTGCTTTCATCCAGCAGGGAACGCTGGTGCTGACGGCCGCCGCCAGTAGCTCCGTCAATCTGGCTGCCGCCCCGGCTTCGCCGCGTTTGAGAATTGGTCTGGTGACCGACTTGCACTATGCCGACAAGGCACCGGCGGGTACCCGTCATTACCGGGAAACACTCAGCAAACTCGCAGAAGCAGGCCAGCATTTTCAACAAGCTCCACTCTCGTTCCTTGTGGAACTGGGCGACCTGATTGATGCTGCCGACTCGGTCGATGTGGAACTGCGTTATCTCAAGACGATCAATGACAAGTTCTCTGCGATTTGCCAGGACCGGCATTACGTTTTGGGAAACCACTGCGTTGACACGCTGCACAAAGAGGAATTTCTCGGTCACGTGGAACAGCCCCGGTCTTACTATTCGTTCGACCGCAACGGATGGCATTTCGTCGTGCTCGATGCCTGCTTCCGCAGCGATGGCAAGCCTTATGGCCGTAAGAATTCTGAGTGGACCGACGCCAACATTCCCGCCGCGGAACTCGAATGGCTGGAGGCGGACCTGAAAGCCAACACGCAGCCCACCATCGTGTTTGCTCATCAGCGGCTGGATGTGAGCAACAACCACGGCGTCAAGAACAACGCGGCGGTTCGTCAAGTGCTGGAATCGTCACAGCACGTCCTGGCCGTGTTTCAAGGTCACAGCCACCAGAACGACCTGCGGGACATCGGCGGCATTCACTACTGCACCCTGGTCGCCATGGTGGAAGGCTCGGGAGCGACCAGCAACGGCTACTCGGTGCTGGAAGTCGAACCAGACGGCACGCTGCACCTCAGCGGGTTTCGGTCGCAGAAATCTTATGACTGGAAGTGAGCGACCTGCGTGGTAACACTTCACCGCGAGAACGTTGTCACATCAATTGCCCGGCTTTAATCACCCCGCCTTGCATCACCGCGATAAACCGCGAGCGCTCTTGCAGCACCGCGATGTTGGCCACGGGGTCGCCATCCACAATCAGGACGTCTGCCAGTTTGCCGACTTCGAGCGTGCCGATTTCGTTTTCGCGACCCAGAATCTCTGCCCCGGTGCGTGTCGCGCACTGCAACACTTCGAGAGGTTTCAGCCCGACATACTTGACGAAAAACTCCAGTTCGCGGGCATAGTCTCCATGCGGATTCCATGCGAAACCGTAATCGCCACCCATCCCCAGTCGACCACCGGCGGCAAGAATCCGGCGGGCACTTTCAGCCCCACCTTCCAGCGTTTCACGATGGCCATCGATTACTTTTTGAGACATCCCATATTCCGGTCCATGTTCGATGCTGGCCTGTTCAAAGTACAGCGCTGGCACAACCGGAACATTGCGGGTCAGTAACAGGTCCAGCGTTTCGTCATTAATAAATGTGCCATGTTCGACGGCATCATAACCCGCCAGAAGCGCGTTCTTGATCCCTTCGGTCGCCCGGCAATGGCCGGTCACTTTCAGACCATGATTGTGAGCCGTTTGTACCACGGCGTGCATTTCTTCAAAGGTCATGCACAGCGTGTGATGATCGTTTACGTCCGGCGCGGCGGCATCTCCCGTGGGGTATGTCTTGACCCATTCCACACCATCTTTCACGAGTTTGCGAACAGCGGCACGGGCTTCGTTGGCACCGTTGACCAGTAACACCAGGCCTTCCATGCCGATTTTTCGATAGTCAGGATTCCAATCCATCAGCCCGGCCACGCCGCAGATCTCACGGCCACTGCTGGCCAGACGTGGACCGGGGATGAGGTCGTTCTCGATGGCTTGTTTCAGCCAGACATCGATATTGAACAGACTGCCGCCGCTGCGGGCCGCAGTGTAACCACATTCCAGCGCGAGTTTGGCATTGCACGCGGCAAGTATGGTGACATACTCCACGGGATACTTGATATCGAGATCTTCCAGTGCCGCGACATTGAAATAGGTGGGATGAAAATGGGCTTCGACGAGGCCAGGTAGAATCATGCCCCCGCGGGCATCAATGGTCTGAATGGGCTCGGCTATCGGTGGTAATGCGGTTCGCGATCCCACATAGGTGATGAGGCCGTTCTGCATCAGCAGGGCGGCATCGGGAATGACTGCCCGCCCGGTCCCATCAAAGAGCTGACCATTCGTGACCAAAGTGCCGCCGGTCGCCTGTCGCATCACTGAAATCCTGAAAGCCGTCTCTGGAAGCCCATCGGTGAGGTGGGTTCCAAGATACTCTGTTCAGACCCGGCGGGAAACGCCTGCGACAGGGGCCAGTCCCCCAGCAGAGATGTGTGGAGACGACCATGCAACCATCAAAGTTAGCGGCGTCCGCTGGCACGTCCTCGAAAACCACCGGCCGCTGGTCGCGCATTCCCTTGGGGCAACACATTCGGACGATTCGGCAGCCGATTTCCCACAGCCGGTGCGTTGCGATTGCCCGTGTTCTGGGGCAGTCGATTCCCGAGGTTGGTGTTGCCTGCTCCATTGGCTGCCTGAGGAAGCCGTTGCCCCAGCGCCCCGGCCGCAGCCGCATTCGCGGGGGCTCGCGCTGGTCGATTGGTGGCCTGATTCGCCAGGCCGGAAGCCGCAGTGCCAGCGTTCCCGTTACGCAGGGCCTGTGTAACTCCGGCACTCCCCTGGGCACGACTACCCGCAGAAGTGGCTGCCGACTGCGCGGCACTTTGTAACCGTTGCCGCAAGGCCGGGTCGTTCTGCAACCGCTGCAATGCCGCAGCCGTGGCCGCAGAATTCGCGGAGCCAGAACCCAATCCACTTTCCCCGGATCTCGACATGGCCGCGGAGTCCGATAGTGATCCCGCAGACGACGAGTGCCCGGAACGACTCTGGTGAGCCAGTTGATTCATAAAGTTCTGCAGTACATCGTAGCTGTTGGGATTATTCATTCCCGACGGTGCCACGAGACCGTCCAAATTGTCACCAGTCGATCCCGAGTTCAGCGTGCCTGGCCCTGCCAGATCCACGGGCGGGTTCGCCCCACCTAAGGGTGGTTCGACCAACGGCGGGTCAACAACCACAGGGGCTTCAGGGAGTACCGGGACTTCCAGCGGAGCGTCCACCGGTAGCGATTCCCCCTGGGCCTGACGATCGGCAATGGCAATCAACGCCAGCAGTTGCTGGGCAAAATCGTCTTCGACGGCGGGCGGTGTGGTGGTCGCAGCCGTGGCGGGAATCGGCGCGGGAGGCGTGACATCCGGCAGCGGTGCGGGGGGCTCTGGTGGAGTCTCCGCCAACAGTCCGGCAAAGGGATCCTGCCCTTGATCCAGATTGATCTCCAGCAAATTCTCAAGTTCTTCCGGCGTGTAGGCGGCATTGAACTGCGCGGGATCCTGGGCGATCCGCTTGTAGAGTTCCAATTTCTGCTTGAGTAACAATTCCTGGCTGGTCTCTTCGGCTTGTTGTTCGGCGGTGAACGCATCTTGTGCGGCGAAGAACGATGTCGTCCCGTCATAGGCATCCATTGCCCAGATCGCAAGATCGACCAGCGGCAACACCTTCGAGACCACTTTTCCCGCCGCGCCCGCCGTCCGCTTGAGCGTGCTTTCCGCGACTTCCTCGACCACTTCACCCGTGGCCAACGTCCCCCCCGCAGTCGGCTTCTTCACACCCAGGTCGACCGTGTTATTGGGAAGATCCACGGGTCGATTGGGCAGCGTGGAATTTGCGGCCGGTTTCTTCAGGCCCTGATCGATCGTGTTCTTCAGGTTCTGACTGCTCGCAGGACGAGGGGGCAAGGGGTCGGGAGGTGCCGAATTCGCCAGCACTTCGTCGAGTCGATCGACAATCTTTTTCGTGAACTCAGGGTCCGCATTGCTGGAACTCAAATTGAAGTAGTCGCGCCACATTTTTGCGGCTTCCGCCTGGGAAGCCAGCGGTCCTCCGGGAGGCGAGGCCGCCTCCAACATCCAATCCGGCAGCGTCCAGGATTTTGATTGGGCGTCTGCTGGAGATGTCGCACCACAGCAGGCGTAAGCCAGAACCACAACCACCACGCGAAGGGACGGAGATTTGAACATGGCCCGACTCCATCGACAGAAACCACCGACTGAGACACATCACACTGCCTGTTGCCAGTCTTCCGCGGATCGCAGGGCAGACAATTGCGTGACCAACACCCCGCGCCGAACAGGCCCCATGACTACGTGATTTACTGGAACAAATGTCGACACTAATGTGTAGTGGCAAAAGCACAAGGGAAATCAGAGCCGTGCCGCAAAAAGTCCCCATCTCGGCGGGAAGCCCATTAGTAATCTCCCTCATGTCCCGACGATATGAGCGTCTCAGGGCCATCGCTTTTTTCAATCTCGGCGGCTCCCCTACAGTCAAGAGTTCAGAGACGAGAGTCCAGAGCCAATCAAAATGCCAGGGGAGAATGTGAGTTTCTGGCTCTCGACTCTGGACCCTCGTCTCTCGACCGGCCAGCGCATCCACTCCGCTTAAACAAAGCGGTGGCCCTGATGAGCGTCTGATCTCGATTGCAAAATTGAGGCTGATGGCGTGTGATGATCGCCGCGTCTCGACCTTGAAACCGGAAAGCCCTGCCAGTGATCCTGAAATCTCTGATCCTCGTCTTATGGGCAGCCGAGCCCGTGGCGATTGAACCTCAGCCGGATCTGGGTTGGGCTCTCGCAGTCCAATGCGACCGGGCTGCATTGGTTCATACCGCGCAGATTTTCCCCTCGGGTCCGGAAGTAGCGCCCACGCCTCCCAGTGAGCAGGTGGTCCAGGTGCTTTCCCAATTGCGCGAGGAATTGAAACTCGTTGAAAGCCAATTGTCAGATGTCATTAAGCTGAATGTCTATGTCTCCCATCCCACGGTCACGCCCCTTGTCGAACGGGAATTGAAAACGCGTTTTCAGAACATGCGGCTACCGGCCGTTTGCTTTGTGGAGACGGAGTTGCCACGTCCCGGGAGCATGGTCGCCATCGATGCCGTGGCCATCACACCCCGGAACACGGCACACGCTGTGCATATCAAAAGTGCAAAAGTGGGCCATCCGGCTCGATTGGGAATTTTGCCCGCGGGCAGCGTCAGTTACATTTCGGGTCAGGCGGAACGCGGAGATGGCAGCGTGGTCGAGGCGACGCGGCTCACTATGCACAGCCTGCTGCAAACCCTGGCGTTCCTGCGTCGACAACCACAAGACGTGGTACACATCAAAGCGTTTCTGACCCCCGTCACGTCCGCCGACATGGCGCTCGAGGCGATTCAATCGGCCTTCGGCGATGGGGTCTGTCCGCCGATTTCCGTGGTGCAATGGGAATCGCATCTGCCGATCGAAATTGAACTCGTGGTGGCCGATGTGCCCCTGGAAGATGTCGAACCCACCGCACTGCCCGTGGAATATCTGACCCCGTCCGAGATGACCGCATCGCCCATCTTTGCCCGGGTCACACGAGTTCACGCACCACAGCGGATCTACATCAGTGGTCTGATTGCCGACCGGGAAGTTCCCGCCGCTGAAGAAGTGGCAGCGCTTTTCAGCACGCTAGCGCGCGTGCTTCAGTCGAGTGGCAGCGACCTGCGACACTTGGCCAAGGCGACCTACTATGTTGCGAATGACGAAACCAGCCGGGAACTCAACCTGCAGCGCCCGCGGCATTATGATCCCCAGCGTCCGCCCGCGGCCTCCAAAGCCCAGGTGGTCGGGACCGGGCGAACAGGTCGAAATATCACATTCGACATGATCGCCGTCCCCAAGCCATAGCGAACCCTTGCCGCCCGGAATGGTTATCTGCCGCGCAGTGCCGAGAGCACCATCAACAGCACGACCCCACCGAGGACGGCGAGCCCCAGGCTCTTCAGGTCGAAATCGTTGACGGTTCCCCAGCCGAGTTGCGTTCCGACCCACCCACCGATCGCCGCGCCGACGATGCCGATGACCATGGTCATCAGCAACCCACCGCGTTGGCTGCCCGGCATGAGAAACCTGGCCAGCCAACCGGCCAGCAACCCCATCAAGATCCAACCCAGCACGCTCAAAATAATCTCCTGATCTTTTAAGGCACACACGAAACGGTTGGCTGAAACAGCCATTCGTCAGTCGACACACTATTCGCCGCGCGGATCGGGCAGCGTTTCTGGCTTATAAGGATGCGGGCGTTTGTTGAGCACGCTGGCGGATTCAATCACATCACCCACCTTCAATCCCGCGGCGACTTCCAGGCCTTCCACAATGCGGCCAAACACCGTGTGACCCGTTTGCGACTCGGCATTCGGATTCAAATGAGACGTGGGCAAATGCGTCATGAAAAACTGGCTGCCACCCGAGTCTTTGCCGGCATGCGCCATGCTCAAGCTGCCGCGGAAGTGCATGCGGGCATCGGGTCGATAGCATTCACACGGAATGGCATACCCAGGTCCGCCGGTACCATCGTTGGCGGGATCTTTGTCCTTGGACAAGGGGTCACCCCCTTGAGCCATGAAGGTGGGGATGACCCGATGAAACTTGCAGCCATCATAGGTCTTGGATTCGACGAGACTGATAAAGTTGGCGACCGTATTGGGGGCTTCGTTTTCAAAGAGTTCGATCACAATGTCCCCCTTATTCGTCGTAAATTTCACGCGGGGCAGACGGTCGTCGCCTGCCAGCTTGGCTTCTTTCGCGCGAATCCCCTGCTCTTTTTCCCAGAGAGGCCCGTAGTCTAAAGCTGACTCCAGATACCGGGCCCCTAACTGAGGATGGAGTTCCTCTTTCTTCTCGGCCGCTTCCAACCATTCCCGGGCCTTGGCAAATTCATGACGGGCGAAGAAGGAAATGCCCCCCATGTTGCGGACGATCATCGATTCGTCGCCCGCGGCAAGGAGTTGACTGGCCAGCTTCGCGGACTGATCGTACTGATTGTCCTGAAATGCAAACTCCAAGGCGGTTTCGCCCGCGTCAAAGTTCTTCGGGTCGGCGGCGAAGACTTTCGGAGCGAGTTCTGCCAGTTTGGGCAGCACCTTGGTGACGAATTCCGTGCGGGCCGTTTCAAATTCCTCGGCCAATTTTTTCTGTTCTGCTTCCGACTCGGTGGCTCGGAATTTTTTCTGCAAGTCTTGCAAAGTCTGGAATAGCAAGTCTTTACGACTGTTCACGGCTTTCCACTCGTCGGCTTCGCCCGCGGCCCAGACCGCGCTGCTTGCCAGCAAAACCACACAACCGCCCATCATCAGACGCAGGGAAAATGACATCGAAGCGTTCCATGAATGTCGAAAAGTACGTTCTTTGCTCGCCATTCAGCATATCTGCTGGCCTGGTTTGTCGCCACGATCGACCGCTGCCAAGTTTTTGGTCGTGATGGCGATCGGCAAAAGTCGCCTTGTTCGGTTCCCCCAGCCTGACTAGCATTCGCACTTCCGAAGGAAGTGTCACTGGCCAACGGGAAGGCCATTTGAATCATGTTTCTCTGGTTATTTCACTGTCTGCGAAATTTGATCACCGCGATTGTGGCGCTGGCAGGCTTGATCGCCCTTACCGAAGTGGGTTTGCGCGTCTACCGGATTACGCAATCGGACACCGCACCATCGTCTGTCAATTCCCCAGCCTCTCAGCCCTGGAGCACGCCGTCCGACTTAACCGCCTTTCAAATGCCACGCTGGCAACGATTTGACGTCACAACGGAACATGGGCCGACCCACTGGACCACGAATTCATGGGGGCATCGCGGTACTGACCCGATCTGTCCGAAACCAACCGACTATTACCGCATCGTTTGCCTGGGGGACGACGCACTGCTGGCCCCTTCCATTAGCGATGATGCCCTGATCACGCAGGGCCTGCAGCGGCGACTGCAATCGCAATCCACGCGCGCCATTGAAGTGATCAATGCTGCGATCCCGCAAGCCTGCCCCTTGACCATGGCCGCCCAGTTCCGCAGCCAGATTCTGGCGCTGCAGCCCGATCTCATTCTGATCCAGCTTTCCTCGCACAGCCTGTCGCGCGACGCAACCTTGCGCCGGTGGATGGTGCGGGATACCCAGGGACGCATTCTGGGGTGCGTGCATCCTGCCACACGCGGATCACAAACGTTCGCCAAATTTGCAGAATGTCGTAAGGAATTCGCGCTGCTCGACTGGGGCCTCACACAACTCGGCCAAACCACCCCCGAAAACAATCGGCCCGCCTTCCAATGGGAGCCCAACACGCCTCTGGATCAGAATGGAATACTGACAGCCATCCAGCCGTGTGCGGAAATTTCAACCGGCAGCCAGGCTCTGGAAATTCCCTGTGTCGTCTGGTGCTGTCCCAGCGTGAACTCTGCCGACGTGGTCGCTCAACACCAGTTCATGGTCGAGACCATTACGCCGGCTTTGCGCGAATATCGCATTCCCACGGTGGATGCCTTACAGGCCATCACCCCCGCGATGCTGTCTGAAGAGAGCGGTTGGACATCGACCGGTCATCAACAACTCGCGGATTTTCTGGCGACCCAGTTGCTGCAGAACCTTGCGGGCCCCTGGTCGACCTCGTCGCCGGTCAATGGCATTCAACCTGTCCAGCATTCCTCGGGATCAACCACGGAAATCCCTACCATTCAACGGGCTGTTCGATAGCTGTTGTTCCTGCAATAAGCCGTTGTCGCCGCTACTGAAAAGGCCCATTTTATGCATGATTCACTGACTTCGCATCAGATCTACTTCAATCAGGCCGCGGACATTCTGAATCTGTCGCAGAACATGCGGACCCTGCTGCTGACGCCGCAGCGCGAAATCAAAGTGCAGGTCGCGATCGAGCGCGACAACGGAGATATCGCCACCTATGTCGGCTATCGCGTGCAGCACGACAAATCACGCGGCCCAATGAAAGGCGGCTTGCGCTATCATCCCGCCGTCGATGCCGCAGAGGTTCTCTCCCTGGCATCGCTGATGACATGGAAAACCGCCGTTGTGAATCTGCCCTACGGAGGAGCCAAGGGAGGCATCTCCGTCGATCCGCGGACTCTGAGCGCCGGCGAGATGGAACGCATTACCCGCAAATTTGTTGACGAAATTCATGACATGGTCGGCCCGGACAAGGACATCCCTGCCCCCGACATGGGCACCAACGCCCAGGTGATGGCGTGGTTCAACAACCAGTACGAGAAGTTTCATGGTCATCAACCCGCCTGCGTGACGGGCAAGCCCGTCGAACTGCATGGTTCCGAAGGACGTGAAGAGGCCACCGGCCGGGGCGTGGTGACCATCACCGCCGCCACGCTGGCTCAACACCAGCGAAGCTTGAAGAACGCCACCGTCGCCATTCAAGGCTTTGGCAACGTCGGCAGCTACGCCGCACAGTTTCTGCACGAACTGGGTGCCAAAGTCGTCGGCATCACCGACATGACGGGGGGCGTGTGGAATGCGGAGGGCCTGAACATCACGGCGCTGTTAGACCATGCCAAGAAAACAGGAGGCGTCGCGGGCTTTCCCGGAAGCACCGACCTGACAAATGAAGCCCTGTTTGCTGCCAACGTCGACATCCTGATTCCCGCGGCCCTGGGTGGTGTATTGACGGCGGGAAATGCCAGCGCGGTGCGTGCGAAATATCTGATCGAAGCGGCGAATGGCCCCGTCATGCCGGAAGCTGACGAAATTCTGCATCGCAACAATGTCATTGTGGTGCCCGATATTCTGGCCAACGCGGGCGGGGTCACGGTGAGTTATTTTGAATGGGTGCAGAACCGACAGCACTTCAAGTGGGATTTAACCCATGTCCGCTCGCAGCTCGACAAGATCATGACCGACTCGTTCCAGCGAGTCTGGCAGATCGCGCAGGAAAAGAAGATTCCGTTGCGCACAGCCGCTTATGTGCTGGGCATCGGCCGCGTGGCTCGTGCGACGACGCTGGGTGGAATCTGAACTGTACTTGGCTGTGCGAGTGACGCATCCCTAACTGTAGGGGAAGCTGCGCGCAGGTCATGAGAGCAACAACGATGCCGGGATACAAATGCCCACAGCCTCGTCATGGTGAGATGACGAGGCTGTGGGATGTATCAACAGGTTGGTGAGAGTTGAGAGCTTTTTGCACAGACGGTTGAGGGTTGAATCTCTTGCGTC
>Ga0164290_1001300_pt1 | contig 40761 bp, 36 predicted proteins | sample Micstemetagenome_FD_108782 | JGI IMG/M metagenome (GOLD analysis project Ga0164290, IMG submission 108782) | Contaminated culture microbial community from soil near Moab, Utah, USA - Microcoleus steenstrupii SON62 (Illumina Assembly) | ecosystem: Environmental > Terrestrial > Soil > Soil crust...
GCCGGCCGGACCCCGCTGCAGGTCAAGAAGGAACTCAAGCGCCGCATCCGGCAGACTGCTGCCTGACCGACCGGTCAAGCAGTCAGAGACGTCGACCTGTCACCCCGACCCGTGCTTCGGAAGATCTAGGGCAAGCCACCCGTCATGCCAGTGACCGATGACGTCTCCGGTCGCTGTGTCCGTGATATCCAGTCGGCGCGGCTGCCTGACACTTGGGAGTGCGGACGTCACAGCAAGCGCAGACAGAGGCCGTTTGCTCGACGGGAACCGACCGAGGTGCTTCAGGACGCTACGGGTGTGCTTCAAATCTAGGGTGACCGTCGGCAGCGGAGGTGACTCCGGTGCACGGTCGAGAAACGCGGGGACCGTCTGTGCGATTTCGTCGCGGTTCAGCGCGAGGCTGAGTCCGCCGTCTGCGAAGTAGATACCTGTGCAGGCGATCTCCCAACCGGAGTAGCGGGCGAGTTCGTGGAGACCGATCTGCGCCAAGTTCCACAGGTCACGACTCCGGACGTAGCCAAGGAGCCTGTCGTCGACGTTGCCGCCGAAACTCGCGGGCGCCGCTACTGACAGTGCATCCTTGGAGGACTCGTTGTCGGGCCGCGGAATCAGAACCACGGGAACGTCGACGTGGCCCATGCGAGGTAACTGCTCACCGAGGACTGCCCTGGCGTACGCCTTGGTACGGGCCTCCATCGCGCCCCAAGCCACGATGCTGATCCCGCGGACGCGCCAATCATCAGAGTCAGGGGCGACAGAATATCGGGGGAGTGTGACCGTTGAACCGTCAAACTGGACCGGACTCATCGCGCGGTCGGCGGGTCAATCAACAACACCCGTGAAAGGTAAAGGGAACCTACGACTCAATGGGTGGTTTTGTGACGAATGCTCACGGAGCCAGGCCGCGTACAGCGTCTGGCGGCCGACGCCGAGATCGCGGGCCCAGGGACGTCCGGCGCTTCGTGAGCGCCTCAGCCGCTTCGAGCCCCGCGCCCTGAGCAGCGGACAGGGCGTCTCGTCCGAGGGTCAGAAGTTCGCGACGTTCGACTTCAGAGACCCCGCGGCCACCCAATGCTTGGTGCTGTAGCCGCTGTAGCAGCGCTTCGGGATCGAGAGGTAGCCGTTCGAGGCCAGTCGGAAGCTGGAGGTGGACTGGCCGAAAGCAACGTTGCGCCCGTCGTAGCAGACGATGCTTATCGTCGAGTTGGGGACGCCGGTCGCGACGACGGAGTACCAGTACGAGTGAGGCGCAGCCGAGCCCTTCTTCAGCTGCAGTGTCTTGGCGCGGACGCTCGTGGATGCCGTGCTGTAGGGGCCGCAGCCAGCCGCGTTGCAGGCTCGGACGCGCCACGACTTGAGCCCGCCGTCCTGACCGAGGGACAACGTCGTCGAGGTCGTGCTGACCTTCCTCGTGCTCGAGCCGATGAGTTCGTACCACCCGATGGTGGAGCCGCCGTTACTCGGAGCCGGCCAGCGCAGGGTGATGGCGTTGTTCGCGGAGGTGGCCGAGGGCTTCGCGACGGTGCCTGGCACGGTGCGCGGCGTGGCGGCGACGTAGGCCGTCCAGGCGCCGTAGCCGAGGGCGTCTCCCGCGGCGACCCGGAATCGGTAGCCGGTGCCGTTCTTGAGCCCGGTCCAGTTCAGGCTGGACGACGTCGTGGTCTTGACAGCGGTGCTCCCCTCGAGCGCGACCCGGTAGGTCTGGCTCGTGGCCTGGGCACTCCAGCGAACCGTGACGCTCCCATTGCCGGGAGCCACTGTGAGGCCCTGCGGAACGGGCGGCACTGGAGGGCCGACGATCGTGATCGGCACGTTCGACGAGGCCCCGAAGGTCTGGCCGGCGCTGATGAACGTCGCCAGACTCTGGAGCGATTCCGATCGCATATTGGGCGGCGCGAGTGAGAAGACGCCGGTCGCGATCTCGCCGGTGGACCAGGTCCCGTCGGCGTTCTCGTCCTGGAGTGTCATCCGGGTGCCGCCATCGGTGACCCCACTCGCGGCGAAGGGAAGCCCGTCGGCGACATGGATGCCGGCGCTGTCGAGCGGGATCGGGCGACCGTCGTTGATCGCCTTCACGCCGACGTAGGCCGTGTGCCCGGCGGCGAACTGTGCCGGGATCGCCCATCCCACGAAACGAGCCGACAGTGGTGCTGACGGGTCGTCGGTAAACGTGGTCGCACGGTCGGACGCCGCGTCCTGGGCGTCGTCGTAGGCCTGCTGGGCCGGCTCGCTCGCAGCGGTGGAGCCGGCGTCGTCGACCTCCTGAACACACTCGACGACGTCCATCGCAAGGAACAGGGAGGATACCCAGGTCGCGGGCTTGCTGTTGGGCGCAGCCGAGAGAGCTGCTGCCTGGTAGCAGGCGGACACGTCGAGGGCGTCGAGGGCGGCCTCGACGACGGACTGAGTGACCGCGTCCTTCGCCACGGCGGCGACGACAGGGTGCTCCGCGAGCACGGTCCTGATGGCCTGATTCGCGCCGCTGGCAGTCTTCTGGCCCGTCTGCACGGCCCGGGTCACGGTCTTCACCGCTGGCTTCACCACCGAGGCGACCCGCTTCACCGCGGCGCGTGTGGTCTTAGCGACAGCTTCCGCGGCCTTGGCGGCCTTCTCCAGCGCGGCCCGCTTGACCTGGGCGGCCTTGGCGCGGACCTGCTGGGCGAAGCGCTGGGCGGCTTGCTTGGCCTTGGCCACGATGTCGGCGACGCGTTTCGCTTCGGCAGCGGCCTTCGCGCGTGCTGCCAACTGGGCGCGGTAGGCCGACTGCGCCTGCGCGCGGGCGGCCTCCTTCGCCGCAGCCAAGACCTGCCGAGCGCGGTTCTGGGCGGCGATGACGCGCGCTGCGGACTCAGCAGCCTTGCGGCGCAGATAGTCACTGGCGGCGCGGACCACCGCCGGCGCCACCCGCTGGACCACCACCCGGACGACAGCGAGGAGCAGCGGCACGAAGAAGGGATCGACGGCGACCGTCTCGCCGACCTCGGGGACGATGACCGCGACCCTGTCTGGTGCCACGATCTCGAGGGTGGTCGCCACGGGCGTGTTCGACTCGACCGACTTCGACAACGGCGCTGCGAACACGGCCTCGACTCGGCCGAAGTCGCCGATCTCAGCCTGGGCCTCGATCAGCGCGGCGACGCTGCGGTTCTGTTCATCGTCCGGGTCGGCGATGTCCAGCTCCGCGGACACCTCGGCCGCGTTGGCGGCGGTGTCGCCCGCTGCGAGGTCCTCCTCGAGCCAGGTGTTCATCTCGTCGATGGTTGCCGCGTCGACAGCGGCGTCCTCGGCGTCCCCGACGGCGTCCTCGACCGCCGCGGCATCCGCCGCCTCCTTGGCCGTCGCATCGATCAAGGCAAGGTCCGCCTCGCTGTAGTCGGCGGGGGTCAGGCCTTCCTCAAGGTTGGCGACGGCGGCCTCGAGATCCTCGATGGGTGCGTCCGGCGCCAACCAGGCAGGCACATCACCCGGTGTCTCGAGGTCCTCCTCGAGCAGATCGTCGACGACCGGCTCCGTCGGCGTCTCCGTGGTCTCGAGCAGGCCGTCGACAGCGACCACGTCGGCCTGAGCGGCGTCGAGATTGTCCAGCGCGCCCTCAAGGATCGTCTGCTGGGAGGCCTGGAGCTCGTCGACAGCAGCGGCCACCTCGGCTGCGGGCTCGGCGCCGTCACGGATCACGGCCACTGCGCCGGTGTCGAGCAGCTCGAGGTGGGTGCCCTCCGGGATGTCCAGGTCCCACAGAGACCGGCCGCCGGACGCGACCTCGTCGACACACTCGACTCCACCATCGGCGGTCGGTCGGCACGCGTAGGCCGAACCGTCGGCGCGCCGATAGAGGACCGCGCGATCCCCGGCGACGCCGGCGTCGGTCTCGCCGACACCGGCGATCGCGAACTCCGCGCCGGCGAACCCTTCGACTGCGATCCCGTCCCCCGGGTCAACGTCGAAGGCGACCTTCCCGACGCCAGACTCGACTGGGATGACACCGTCGGCCCTCACCTCGCCGAGCGTGGGTCCGTCGCTCTCGGCGAAGACCGTGGGAACGCTGTCACTGATGAGCGTGCCCACGGGTGCGGCGCCCGGCGACGTCACGTCATCGGCGCTCGCGGGGGCGTTGACGACGCCGAGCGAGGACCCGAGGGTCAGGATCAGGGTGGCGGAGACGATGCGGGACCGGCGGATCGCGACAGAGGAGCTCATGGTGGTGACCTCGGGTGTGGAGCGCGGGCGTGCCGTTGGGCGATGCCCCGGACATCAAGCGTACGGTGGGCAGACGTCATTTGGAACACCATGTTTCAACGAATGTATTTGATTGGGATGGCCCGGGATGGCTGGTGAACAAGATCCGGCGCCGCGAAGGCGCCGCGTGCCCGCGCACGAGGTGCGCGACCGGATGCTGGCTGCTGCCCACCGAAGTCTCACCGACGCGGGCCTGGCGGTCAGCGCCGATCATCTGTTGTTCGAAGACGTGATCGTCGCAGCGGGGGTTTCGCGCAGCGCCGCCTACCGGCTCTGGCCGAGCAGGGAGCTGTTCTATCGCGACCTCGTGATCCGGCTGGCTGGACCCGACTGGGCCGGCGACGGGCCCTTCGACCAGGAGTCGATCGACCTAGCCGAGCGACTGGTCACCGAGCGCCTCGGCGATCTCAGGACGCCGAACGGCCGGCGGCGGCTCCTCCGGGATGTCGTGCGCACGGTGGTCAGCCACAACTTCACTGCGATCCGCGCGTCGAGAGCGTGGCACAACGTGATGGCCATCCAGGCGACCCTCGTGAGCATGTCGAGTGAAGAGCGCTCGGACTTGCTGGAGGCCCTACGCACCTCCGACCGTCAGTTCACCGCGCCGGTGGTCGAGCTGTTCCGCGACCTTGCGCTGATGCTCGGCCTTCGATTGCGACCGCCCTACGACGACTTCGGGGCGGTCGTGGTGATGGGTGCCGCGGTCCTCGAGGGTTTGACCATGCGCGCCTTGGTCAATGCCGAGGTGATCGACCGGACCGTACGCGTGCTCGCCGACGACGGCACCGAGGAGGAGTGGTCGATCGCTGCCCTCGCCTACTTCGCGGTCATCGACGCGGCCGTCGAGCCGGACCCGGCCTACGACTTCGACGGCGCCGTCGCCACCTACCTCGGGCACGTCGATGCGATCCGGGTCGCGATAGCCGATCCGCACGAGATCGTCCGCGCGGGGCTTGCCGACGCGATCGCGCGCCACGACGATCTGCGTCTCGCGGCCTCGGTGTCCACCCCCGAAGAGCTTCTCGAGTCCTACGTCGAAGCAGATGCCGTGCTGCTCGACGGTCCGATCGAGGCCATCCGTCCCCTCGCGCAACGATTCGGACGGGTCCTTTACTTCACCAGCGAGAGCAGACCAGTCCCGCTGCGCCGGGCGATGGCGGAGGGAGCCTCCGGCGTGGTTCGGAAGAGCGATCCCGGTGCGGCGGTGGTCGACGCGCTCAGGTCGTCGGGCGAGACATGGATCTCGGCCTCACTCGCGGGCGCCGGGCTCGACGGCGATCCGGGACTGGCCGAGCTCTCTCCGGCGCAGGTGGCCGTCCTCCGTGCGCTCGCAGAAGGCCTGGACCGAGCACGGACCGCGCGCCTGTTGGGGATCTCCGAGGCCACGGTCATGACCTACCTCCACCGGATCCGGGAGAGGTTCCGGTCGGTGGGCATCGAGGCGAACAACACGATGGACCTGGTCCGGCTCGCCCGCGAACAGGGTGACCTCGACTGACCGGTGACAGACTGAGCGCACCAACGTCAGCCCGGGTCGTCGGAGCGGGACGTCGGGCTCTCTTTCTCCCACACAACGCCCTACTCCTTCGTCACTGAAGCGTCCCAGGTTTGATGCCGCATCGGTGTGGGGCGAGGTACGGCTTGCTGTGGGGATCTAGGACAGCATGAGGCAGCACATCCCGGGTCAGCCGGCGCCGCCCATCACGATTGACGCACGAGCGAAACCACGTTTGGCCAGGTCAGGTGCAGTGGTTTTCTTCACGTCGGTCAACGCTGCAGTTCACACTGCAGCTGGCCAGGGCGGTCGAGCAGCAGGCGTCACCGATATCGTGCAGCAGATCCATCGGGTGATCGGCGGCATGGCCGTTTTCGCCGCCGCCTGATCCGCCGCCCGCAATCGCGGAAGCGACCTCGATCGGCGCTAATCGCTGACATGCTGTGCCGTTGTGAGCATCCATCACGAGCTGGCCCAGCTGGTCCACCACGCGGGGCCCGAGGTGCTCGACACCATCGACTCGTTCCGGGCTGCCTGCGACGACTACATCGCCGAAGACGTCGCCACCCGCGGTGAGTGGAACCTGCTGGGCGACGCGATACGCCTCGGTGAGTACGGACGATTCAGCGCCCAGCTCGGTCTCGGGGCTGACCCGGCCACCGCGGTGGCGCTGCACGGCACCAGGCTCGCAGCAGAGCGCGGCACCCAGGAGGTCGGCGGTGCTCGTTGGGCACTCGCGGCCCTCGGCTTTGCAGTTGGAAAGGTCCCGGAAGCAGAGGTGCTGGCCAGGCATGCCGAGATGACCGCTGCCAGTCCTGCAGCTCCATCACCGGCGATGCCGCCCCCGTTCGCGCCGGCAGCGCCAGCACCGCCGACCGTGACGCCTCCTGATCGTCGACCTACGCTTCCTGCGCCCGGCGGTGCCGGCGGCTTGTCCGATCCAGACGCGAAGGCACGGCCCTCGGCGCCGTCACGCACCAAGCTGCTGCTAGGCAGCGTCATCACAGTTGCGGTGGTTGGTGCCGCAGCGGGAGTCGGCGTGTGGATTGCCAGCGGCGACGAAGACTCGTCCTCGAGCGGCGACGACCCGTCGTCTACCGTCGATACCGACCGGAGGTCGAGCGGTCAGGAAGGGGCGGCGGAGTCCGCGGAGTCGACGGAGCCTTCTGAGTCGGTCGACTCGATCACCGATGCCGACCGAACTGAGGTCCTTCGGTTTGCCGAGCAGGCATCCGAGGCATTGTTCGCTCGCAACTACCGCGACTACGACGAGGACGTCTCGAAGGCGCTGGGGTTCATGACCGAGTCCTTCGCTTTGGAGTTCCAGGCAACCACCGATGACGTCCGTAAGGAGTTCATCGCCAACCGCACCATCGTTGAGGTCAGGGTGGCCGGAAGCGGGACGATCAGCGTCGAGCCCGACGTAGCCTATGTGCTTGTTTTCGAGAACCAGTACGTCACCCGTGGCAGCGACGATGGTTCGAGCACGTACACGCCGTACCGAGTCATCCTGACCCTCGCGCGCGACGGCGACGGCTGGCTCGTCGACGGGGTGGAGACCGACGACGACCCTCACGCCGCGGCAGAATCCGATCCGGAGCGGGCGGCGATCCTGGATGCCGCTCGTCACATGGTCCTGGCGTTCTTGAACCTGGACTACCGCACGATCGAGGAGGACACCGCGGAGGTGCTGGCGTTGGCAACGGGCCCGTTTGCACGCCAGTATCAGCAATCCACACCGGACCTCGCAGACCTGACAGTGCGTTCACACGCGGTCCAGCAAGGCGTTGTGTCCGCTGCCGGGATTGTCCAGTACGACGGGGAAAGCGCGACCGTCATCGTCGCCACGACAGGCACGGTGGCGAATGACCAGACCGACGGCGAGCCGGTCGCTCGGACGTATCGAATCAGCCTTGACCTAGAGTTCGTCGGCGGCGAGTGGCTGACGTCCGATCTCCAGTACGTGAGGTAGCTCGTTCCACCCATCCGCGGTAACGACGCGCCCCCAATCCGCGCGCCGGCTTCTGAGCCACGGCTGTGAGGACGCTTCGGGCGGGCGCCCGGCTGCAGGCGGTCCGGTTCGTGGGGAACGCTGCACTCTCCGTATCTAACTTTGGCCGGCGAGCTTTACCCCACAGGGTTTGGGCGTGAAAGTGCACATCGCCCCGGTTGGCCGCCGTGCTCTCAGCGGCACGCTGAAGCCCCCAAGTTGATGCCGCATCGCCGTGGGCGAAGCACGGCTTCTGCTGCGGGATTCAGGCCAGGATGAGGTCGAGCTTCCGCGGCAGCCGGCGCGGCGTCACGATTGCCGCACGAGCGAAACCACGATTGGCCAGGTCAGCGTGCAGTGGTTTTCTCCACTGCGGTCAAGTCGGCAGTTCGTACGCGCGTGGGAGGAGCGCGGGGAGCGCCGAGGAGCCAGTCGCGGCTTTGGCGGCGGCAAGACGCACTCGTCTCGGCAGGTCCGGACGTGTCCGCGGCGCGGTGGCTAGAGTCACGACATGGAGCCACAGCTGTCGCTGCGACGGCTCGAGGTCTTCTGCCTGGTCGTCGAGCTGGGCGGCGTCACCCGCGCAGCCGAACGGTTGATGATCGCCCAACCCGCGGTGTCGTCGCAGATCAAGTCGCTGGAGACGTGGTTCGGTGCGGAGCTCTTCCGGCGCGGCACCGGACGGCTGACGCCGACCGAGGCGGGGGAGCGGGCCTACCGTTGGGCGAAGGAGACGCTCGCGCAGAGCACCAACGTCCATCGCGACGTGCAGGAGCTGGCCGCCGGCGGCGGGGGACGAGCCGTGGTGTGGGGCAGCATGGCGGTCGGGACGTACCTCCTGCCCGACATCCTGACCCCGATCGCCTCCGAGCGACCGGGCGCGGAGATCACGCTCCACGTCGCGCAGCCGGAAGCCGCGATCCGGGCTGTCGAACTCGGCGAGGCCGACTTCGCCGTGGTGACCTCGCACGACGACCGGCTCCCGACGACGGTGCGGGCCGAGCTCCTCGGCGAGCAGCCGATGTCGCTCATCGCGAGCCGTGACGGGCGTCCTCACGAGGACGAGATCTCGATCGGCGAGGTCTACCGGCTGCCGATGGTGCACGTGCCCACCAACGTCGCCTTCCACCGATCGATCGAGGCCCACCTGCGCAGCCAGGGTCTCGCCGACCTGAAGCCCATCATCCGGCTCGGGCACGCGGAGTCGATGAAGCGGGCGGTGATGGACCACGGCTGGGTGGCTTTCATGCCGCACTACTGCGTGCTGACCGAGCTCGCCAACGGCTCCCTGCGGCGGGTGGAGGTCCGGGGGCTGCAGCTGAAGGAGCGGATCTCGCTGGTCCAGCGGCGCGACCACTACCTCTCCCCGTTGCAAGAGGTCGTTCGCGATGCCGTCGTACGGGGCGTCAGGGATCGCGGAAGTGCCGTCTGACCTGCAGTGATACGGACGCGGTTATGGGGTCATCGCCATAACGGTCTTGGACTTATGACGTGGGAACTTTCTACGGTGTGACGACCGCCACTCAGCCGCCGAATCCAGGGGCCGAGCGGAGCGGTCATTCGATCGGTCTCGGGACCACGACCACGAGGACTTCACATGACGACGTCGGCAACCATCCCCGCGACGCGCTTCACCGGCCCGTATTTCGCCCGCGGCGAGGACGGCTACGAGGCGGCCCGGGTCGCGCGGATCTTCAGCACCCGGCACCCCGAGCGCTACCCCGCAGCCATCCTCTTCCCCCACTCCGACCAGGACATTGTCGAAGCCGTCCGGCTGGCCCGCGAGAACGGCTGGCAGGTCGGTGTCCGCGCCGGAGGACACAGCTTCCCTGTTTGGGGCCTGCGCGACGACGCGCTGCTCATCGACCTCGGCGAGCTGAAGGAGATCGAGTACGACCCCGCGACCCACATCGCGTCCGTCTCGCCTGCGGTGCAGGGAGGCGCGGAGCTCAACGAGTACCTCCGTCCGCAGGGTCGCTTTTTCGCCGGCGGCCGCTGCCCGACCGTCGGTGTCGGCGGCTTCCTCCTCCAAGGGGGCATCGGGTGGAACTTCCGCGGCTGGGGCTGGGCGGCGGAGCGGGTCGTCGCTATCGACGTCGTTACCGCCGACGGCCGGCTGGTCCGTGCCGACGAGGAGCAGAACGCCGACCTCTTCTGGGCGGCACGCGGATGCGGTCCCGGCTTCCCCGGCCTCATTACCCGCTTCCACATCCACACCCGGGCAATCCCGAAGGCCCTGACCACCACCAAGCAGTTCTTCCCGATCGAGATGTACGCCGACGTCCTGGCCTGGCTCAACGAGGCGCAGAAGTCGATGCCCAAGGACAACGACATGCTGGGCATGTCCTTCCAGCCGGACTTCGAGATCCCCGGTCACAAGGGCGGCTACATCTTCGGTATCTCCTCGACGGCGTACTGCGACACCGAGGAGGAGGCGCTCGCGATCCTCGCGCCGCTCGACGACAACCCGTACCTCGCGGACGCGCTCATGGTCGTGCCTCCCACCCCCACCACGCTGTCGGCCGAGTATGCGTTCGTCGACGCGGTGCACCCGGCCGGCTTCCGCTACCGAGTGGAGTCGGCCTGGGTCGACGGTCCGCCCGCGGAGATCGCGGAGGCCGTGCGGATGCTCGTCGCGGAGCGGCCGATCACCGAGCTCGGTTACACGTTCTTCCAGTACGCGCTTCCCGTCGAGGGCCCCGACATCGCGATGTCGATGCGCACCGACCTGATGGTCGGCGCCTACGTCATCTATCCCGAGCCCGCGGACGACGAGAAGTACCGCCAGTGGGCACTGGACGCGATGAAGCCACTGGAGCCCTTCACGGTCGGCCAGTACTGGGGTGACAGCGACCAGGAGCACCGCGAGGTCGCGTGCCTGACCGACGAGGCCTGGGCCCGTGTCCAGCAGGTGCGGAGCGCCTGGGACCCCGAGCAGCGATTCGTCGACTACCTCGCCGGTGCCGACGGCTACCAGAACCGCAACGGCTGGCAGGAGGCTCAGGGATGAGGCTCGAGGACGCCGTCATCGTCGTCATCGGCGGAGGAGACGGGATCGGTGCCGCCGGTGCCATCGCGCTGGCCGCGGCGGGAGCGAAGGTCGTGGTCGCCGACGTCGATGCGGGCGCGGCAGAGATGACCGCCCTCCGCATCACCGAGACGGGCGGCCAGGCCCGTCACTTCGCCTGCGACATCACCAAGCCTGCCGACCTGGCTCGGCTCCACCGCACCGCGGTCGACGAGCTCGGCCCCGTCGACCTGGTGTGGGCGCACGCCGGCCGTGGGGTGGCAGGCCTGCTGGAGAAGATCGCGATCGAGGAGTGGTCGGGACTGGTCGAACTCAACATCCTGGGCGCGGTCCGGACCTTCCTGGAGTTCGGCCCCGCGATGGTCGAGCGCGGGCAGGGACGACTGGTGATCACGTCGTCGAGCCTCGCGCTCTTCCCCGAGCAGATCCCCATCGCGTCGCCGTACGTGCTCACCAAGTCGGCACAGATCGGCTTCGCCCGGTCGTTGCGTGCCTACCTGGAGCCGACCGGCGTCGGCGTGACCCTGCTGTGCCCCGATGCGACCCACACCCGCCACGCGACGGAGATCCCGCTGATCGGCCTGGACCGGGCGGTGTTCGAGGCGGAGCTCGACACCGCAGCGATGGACAAGCCGGAAGAGGTCGCCGATGCGCTGGTGGCCGGGCTGCGGGAGGACCAGTTCTTCGTCTCCCTCACGCCAGGCGTCGGCGACCGGATGCTCGACGACGTGCGCCGGCTGACTGGCACCCGGGCTCCCGCGACCGCACTGATCGTGTCGGGACGGCTCACGGTCGATCCGCAGCACCACGACCGGCTCGTCGATGCGATGACCACGGTGATGGCGGAGTCGCGGCAGGAGGCGGGCAACCTCGCGTTCCGTTGGACGGCCGACCTGAGTGAGCCCGGCACCTTCTACCTCTTCGAGCACTGGGCGACGTCCGATGCCCTGGGAGTCCATGCCCAGTCCGCGCACGGCAAGGCGTTCCTCGGGCTCATCGCGGAGCTCGGCCCCGTCGAGGTCGAACTCCACACCCATGAGGTCGGCTCCACCCAGCCGCTGCACCTGCCGGAGTAGCCCCCCGGTCCACCACCTCGCCCCGGCCCCTCTCGGGGGACCCCCTTGGGAAATCCGCACCAGCGGACCCGGCAACACCCTTCTGAGAAAGGCACGTCATGTCCCTCGCCACGCGCTCTCGCGCGCCGAAAAACAGCTCGAAACGCCCTGTCCTGGCCGGATCGGCCGCGCTGGCCGCCCTCGCCCTCGTCCTCGCGGGCTGCGGCGACGGCGGCGGTTCGGACACTGGTCCCGTTGCCTCGGCACCGTCCGACGTCACGGTCGACAACGAGGCCGCGCTCGCCTACACCGGCGGCACCGACGGCGCAGCTGACAGCTCGAAGGACCCGGTCGTCATCGGTTTCGTGACGCAGGACGGCGGCATCCCCGGCTGGCCCGAGACGACGCCGGGCGCCGAGGCCGCCGTCGACTACATCAACGGCGAGCTCGGTGGCATCGACGGGCACCCGGTGGAGCTGCGCACCTGCTTGGTGGTCTCCTCGGAGGAGGAGGGACAGAAGTGTGGCCAGGAGATGGCCAACGATTCCGACGTACGCGCGGTGGTCACCGGGCAGATGATCGTCGGCAACGCCTCGCTCTACTCCACGATCGGCGACTCCAAGCCGGTCCTGGGCACCCCGACCGTGCCGGCCGACTACGACAGCGCCAACAACTTCGACTTCCTCGGCGCCGGTTTCAGCGCGCTCCCGGCGATGGCCATCTACGCTGCCACCACCCTCGAGGCGGAGAACGTCGCGATGGTCTACGCCGACGAGCCCGGCGGGCAGGCTGCTGCCGGCCTGGTCGAGCACTTCATGGCTGACTACGGCGTCGGTCTGACGAAGGTGCCGGTTCCGACGACGTCGACGGACGTGATCGGCGCGATCACTGCGGCCAAGGCCGAGAGCGCCGATGTGTTCCTGGCCGTCGTCACCGCACCGCTCTGCATCCAGATCGAGAAGGCCCGGCAGCAGCTGGCGCTCAGGGTGCCTGTCGTCTCGACCGTGCTGTGCACGGACAGTGCGGTCTCCGAGGCCCTCGGCGACACCCCGGAGTGGACCTTCGGCACGGACACCGAGAGTCCCTTCCTCCCGGACGCCAGCCAGGAAGCCGCCACCTTCGTGGCCAAGCTGCGGCAGTACGCCGGCGAGGACGCCAACATCGCAGGCTTCGCCACCCACCCGTTCGCCAAGGTCCTCACCCTCGCCAAGCTGATGAACGGGATCGGCTACGACGCGCTGACCCCGAAGGCGATCTCGGACGCCGCACGTACCTTCACGGGGCCGATGTGGATGGGCGGGCCGAAGATCCAGTGCGGCGCCATCCCCGACATGCAGTCGATCTGCAACACCAACGCCCGGCTCTACACCTACGAGGGCCAGGGCACCTGGAGCGACGCGACCGACGGTGCCTGGATCGACATCGCCAACCCGCCGAGCAACTGAGGCCGCGCGATGAGTGAGCTCCTGCTGTTCGGCATCCTCGGGCTGGGGACCGGCGCGCTCTACGCCGGCCTCGGCCTGGGGGTGGTGCTGACCTGGCGTGGATCGGGGACCGTCAACCTCGCCGCCGGCGCGATGGCGATGTTGGTGGCCTTCGTGAACTGGGCGCTCACCACGCGGGGCGAGCTCTTCCTCCCGCCGTTCGCCATCACGGTCAGCGACGGCCCAGTGCCCATCGTCCCGGCCTTCCTGATCTCCCTGGTCTTCGCCGGCGCGCTCGGTGCCGTGCTCTACCTGGTCATCTACCGACCGCTGCGCCACGCCCCTGCGCTGGCCAAGATGATCGCGTCGGTGGGGGTGCTGCTCACCCTGCAGGCGCTGGTCGTCCTGGAGTACGGCAGCGAGGTCAAGGCGGTGCCCGACCTGCTCCCCAACGGCCCTGGCGACATCGTCACCGTCGCTGGCGTGGGTGTCCCGACCAACCGCCTCTTCCTCGCGGCCGGCGCCGTCCTGCTCACCGTGGTGCTGTGGGGCGTCTTCCGCTACAGCCGCTTCGGCCTGGCGATGGTCGCGGCGGCGGAGAACGAGCGCGGTGCTGTGCTCGCCGGCCTGTCGCCCGACCGGCTCGGCCTCGTCAGCTGGGTCCTCGGCAGCATGGCGGCCGGAGCGGTCGGCGTACTGGCCTCTCCGATCACCCAGCTCGACCCCCTGGCGCTGACGGTGGCGGTGATCCCGGCGCTCGGCGCCGCTCTCGTGGGCCGGTTCACGTCGTTCGCGGTGACGGCCGCCGCAGGGCTCGGTCTCGGCGTTGCGCAGTCCCTCATCGTCTACTTCCAGACGATGAGCTGGTTCCCCACCGCCGGCGGGCTCCCGTTGCCCGGCGTGGCGGCGGGCCTGCCGTTCGTCATCATCGCCGCGGCGATGTTCGTCCGGGGTCGTGCCCTGCCCACGCGAGCGACCATCGAGCGCCCGCGCTTCCCGGCCGCCCCCCGGCCGGACCGGCTGCTGCTCCGGGTGTCCGTGCCGACCGTCGTCGCCGTGGTCGCGATCCTGCTGGTGAGCCCGGTGTGGCGCCAGGCCGGGATCTTCAGCCTCATCGGCGCGCTGGTGTGCCTGTCCATCGTCGTGACGACCGGCTACCTCGGTCAGACCTCGCTGCTGCACATGGCACTCGCTGGCACCGCCGGCTTCGCGCTGTCCCGCCTCACGACGGAGCTCGGGTGGAGCATGGCGGTCTCGGTCGTGCTGGCCGTCCTCGCCAGCTGCGCTCTCGGAGCGATCGCCTCACTGCCGTCGTTGCGGGTCCAGGGCGTCAACCTCGCGATCATCAGCCTGGCCGCAGCCGTGGCGATCCAGGAGATCTACTTCAAGAACCCCATCTGGGCGGGCGGTCAGTCCGGTGCGTCCGTCGAGCCGCCCCACATCGGGAGCATCGGCCTAGGGCCCGCGAGCGACTTCCCCGGCGCCGACGGCAAGCTGCCGAGCCCCGTCTTCGCCCTGCTGTGCCTCGCCGTCACGGTGGCCGTCGGCCTAGCGGTCGTCGCGCTGCGACGCAGCGTCCACGGCCAGCGGATGCTGGCGATCCGCGCCAACGAGCGTGCGGCTGCATCGGTCGGCATCGACGTGGCGCGCACCAAGGTCGCCGGTTTCGTGATCGCGGGCGGCATCGCCGGGATCGCCGGGGTGATGTACGCCTTCAACTTCGGGTCGGTCACCTACACACGCTTCGATGCGCTGACGGCCGTCGCGTTCCTCGCCTTCGCCTACCTGGGCGGGATCTCCACCGTGAGCGGCGCGATGATCGGGGGAGTCCTCGCCACCCAGGGCATCGGCTTCCTGGCACTGCAGACCTGGTTCGGGCTCGACGACCACTACACGCTGCTGATCGCCGGTCTCTCCGTGATCGCAGCGGTGGTGCTCAACCCCAACGGCATCGCTGGTGTGGCGCGGGACGTGACCGCGAGGCTCGCTCCACGGAGACGGCGACGGCGTGTGGCGCCCGGGGAGGGCGCTGCGCGCGCCGTACCCGACCGTTCCGCGCGGGTCATGGAGGTGGCGAAGTGAACGGTGAAGCAGCATTGAGCATCACCGACCTCCGCGTCTCCTACGGCGGCGTGCACGCCGTGGACGGCCTGTCGCTGGAGGTACAGCGCGGCTCGCTCACCGGGCTGATCGGACCCAACGGCGCCGGCAAGACCAGCGCGATCGACGCGATCACCGCCTTCACTCCGTCCTCCGGGCGTGTGGTGCTCAAGGGCCGGGACATCAGCCGCACGAGCGCGCACCGTCGGGCGCGGCTCGGGCTGCGGCGCACCTGGCAGTCGCTGGAGCTCTTCGACGACCTCACCGTCCAGGAGAACCTGGAGGTCAGCACCGGCCGCCGCGCGGCGCGCGGCGAGCTGGAACAGGTCCTCTCCCTGCTCGGCATCGAGGACGAGCGTCACCGACTTCCCACCGAGCTCTCGCACGGTGCCCGCAAGCTCGTGGGGGTCGCGCGCTCGTTGGTGGCCCGACCGTCGGTCCTGGCGCTCGACGAACCGGCCGCCGGTCTCGACAGCGACGAGAGCCAGTCGTTCGGCCGGACCCTGCGATCGCTCGCCGACGAGGGGCTGTCGATGCTCCTCGTCGATCACGACATGAGCCTCGTGCTCACCGTGTGCGACTACCTCTACGTCCTGGAGTTCGGCCGCCTGATCGCGCAGGGAACGCCGCGCGAGGTCGCAAAGGATCCCGCCGTGGTGGCCGCCTACCTCGGCGCCAGCAGCCACGAGGCGGCGCTCGTCGGAGAGGGAGGAGCGGCATGAACGCCGTGCTCGAGATCGAGGCACTGAGCGCCGGGTACGACGGCGTGCCCGTCGTACGAGGCCTAGACCTTCAGGTGCAGGCCGGGCAGGTCGTCGCCCTGCTGGGACCGAACGGTGCCGGCAAGACCACCACGCTCGCTGCGTGCTCGGGCCTGCTGCCGGCCATCGCCGGCGAGGTCCGATTCCGCGGGAAGCGCGTCTCGACGCGACGCCCCCACCGCCTGGCGCGGGAAGGGCTGGCCCACGTGCCGGAGGATCGGGCCGTCTTCAAGAGCCTCACCGTGCGTCAGCACCTCAGCGTGACCCGGCCGGAGGTCGACCACGCCTCGCGCTACTTCCCCGAGCTCGAACGCCTGGCCGGTCGTCGGGTCGGCCTGCTCTCCGGAGGCGAGCAGCAGATGGTCGCTCTCGGGCGAGCGCTGAACACCGCCCCCAAGCTGCTCATCGTCGACGAGCTCAGCATGGGCCTGGCCCCGGTGGTCGTCGAGCGACTGCTGCCGGTGCTCCGGCTGGTGGCCGACGACCTCGGCTGCGCGGTGCTGCTCGTCGAGCAGCACGTCAACCAGGCCCTGGAGGTCGCCGACGACGTGGTCGTCCTGGCCCACGGCGAGCCGGTGCTGGCCGGCTCGGCAGCAGACCTGCGTCGCGACCGGCACCTGATCACCTCCAGCTACCTCGGCGCCGCCCCGCTCGACGAGCTGGCGGCACCGTCCCATCCCTCGCCATCCCATCCCCTGCCAACCCCCGTCCCACTCAGCAGCTAGGAGGACGCATGAGCGTCACCAACCCCGTACCGGTCTCTCTCGCCCTGGAATCCGGCACCCGAGTCGTCGACGCCTCGGGAGCGGACCTCGACTCACCCACCCCGTGGGCGCCGGCCAAGTTCTCAGGAGCAGAGATCGCTGCCACGGTGGAGCGGCTCGCCGCGGCGCCTGCGCCCGCCGACGGCCGGCGTGTGGCGTACCTCGTGCACCCGGAGTCGGTGGCCCACAGCTTCGCTCCAGGCATCGACGTCAGCATCGAGGTGCTCCTCCCGGGGGAGCTGACGAACCCGATCCGCCGCAACGCCAGCCTTGTCGAGATCTCCATCGAGGGGAGCGGCACCGTCGTCGTCGACGACACCACGGTCAAGCTCGCGGAGCGCGACGTCTGCAACCTGCCCTCGATGAAGTCGCACCGATTCGTCAACGACGGCACCGAGCGCTGGGTCCGCCTGGCCTACTCCAACGCGCCGCTGCTGGCGTTCCTCGGCACCAGCTACCACGAGCGGGTCGCCGACGACTGGGTGCCGACGCCGTCGGTCGACGGGCCGATCGACATGGACGAGCCGGCCGAGATCCAGCGCGGTACGGCGCCCGACGTCGAGGTCTCGCCGTCCGGCGCGCGGCTGCGCGGCTACGAGTTCCTCGTGGACATCGAGCCGGTGCGCAACCGTGCGTTGCACTGGCCCTACGCCGTGATCTCCGACCAGATGTCGCGTGAGGCCAAGGACCGCAAGCGCACGATCATGGCGCTCTACAACCCGGCGACCGAGCGCAAGCAGGGTGCCACCGGCAGCTTCTTCGTCACGCTCTCGCAGATCCCGCCCGGCCACCGGCCGCGCCGCGAGGGGCCGGGGCACCGGCACAGCTCGGTCGCCATCAACTACCACTTCGAGGGCGCCGGCTACTCGATCGTCGACGGCGTCCGCATCGACTGGGCACCCGGCGACCTGCTCCTCTCGGCGCCGTCGTGGCGCGAGCACTCGCACTACCCCAGCGAGGCGGGCATGAGCGTCTACACCGTGCAGGACCACCCGCTCCACATCGGGATGGAGTCGTTGATCTGGCAGGAGGACCTCAAGGGTCCGATCCTGGCGCTCGGCCAAGAGGCGGGGCAGACCGGCTACGTCGCCCCCCGCAACTGGGATGACGAGTAGCGGATGAGGATCTCCAAGTTCCTCGACCTAGACGGCCGCGAGGCGTACGGCGCGGTCGACGGCGAGCACGTCGTCGAGATCGCCGGCCCGTCCTTCCGTGACTGGCTGGCCGCCGGCGCCCCCACGGTCGCGGCCGACGGGGTGCGGCACCGGCTGGCCGACGTACGTCTGCTGCCGCCGATCACGCCGGACGCCAAGGTCTTCTGCGTCGGCTACAACTACGCCGCTCACGGCGCCGAGATGGACAAGGAGGTGCCAGAGCACCCGACCGTCTTCCTGCGGTTCCCCGACTCGCTCGTCGGATCGGGCGTGCCGGTCCGACGGCCCCCGGAGAGCGCCCAGCTCGACTGGGAGGGCGAGGTCGGGGTCGTCATCGGAACCCCTGCCCGGCGGGTGTCGCGGCACCTGGCGCACCTCCACGTCGCGGGCTACACGCTGGTCGCCGACAACAGCGTGCGGGACTGGCAGTTCCACTCGACGCAGGCCACCGCAGGGAAGAACTGGGCGGCGTCCGGCGCGTGCGGACCCTGGCTGACGACGCCCGACGAGGCGGGTCCCGGCCCCTGGGTGCTCGAGACCCACCTCAACGGCGACCCCAAGCAGAAGGCCTCGACGGCTGACCTCACCTTCGACGTGCCGTCCTTGATCGCCTACCTCAGCACGTTCACCGAGCTGCGGCCCGGAGACCTGATCGCGACCGGCACGCCATCGGGGATCGGCTATCGCGAGGACCCGCAGCGCTTCCTGGGGGCCGGTGACCGGCTCGAGGTGCGGGTGGTGGAGCTCGGGACCTTGGTGAATGACGTGGTCGACGAAGCCATCGACGAGCAGGTGCTCGTCGGATGAACGTCCCCTACCTCACCGAGGCCGACGTGCGCTCGATGGTGTCCCTGCCCGAGGTCATCGACGCGCTCGAGGTCCTCCTGCGCCGTCAAGGATCCGGCGCCGACAACATCCCCAAGTCGCTGACCACGTGGGACCCAGCGAGCAGCGCGCACACCCTCGGCGGGATCGACACCGCCTCCGGCCTGTGTGCCTTCAAAAACTGGGTCAACACCCCGGTGGGCGCGCAAGCGGTGCTGTCGCTCTTCGACACCGTCAGCGGCCAACTCCTCGCCGTGATCGGGGCCAACCATCTCGGCAGCCTGCGCACCGCTGGCATCGCCGGGCTCGCGACCAGGTGGCTCGCTGCGCCGGATGCCCGCGAGCTGGCCGTGGTCGGTTCCGGGCGTCAGGCGCTCAAGCAGGTCGAGGCGGTGGCCGCGGTACGCCCGCTCGACCGGGTGCGGGTCTGGAGCCCGACGCCGGAGAACAGGGAGAAGTTCGCGGACGCCGTGCGGGACGAGCTGGGTCTCACCGTGGTCGTCGCACCGAGCCTCGCGGAAGCCATCGACGGTGCGCCGATCGTCACCCTCGTGACTCGGGCGCGCGATCCGTTCATCGGTGCTGCCGACCTTGCGGGGACGGCGGTGCACGTCAACGCGATGGGCGCGGTCCTGCCTGCCAACGCCGAGATCGCCGCCGACGTCGTACGCGCGGCCGACCTGGTCGCCGTCGACAACCTCGAGAACGCGCGTCGAGGCTCTCGCGAGCTGATCGACGGCTGCGGACCCGAGCTTGGCGGTGTGGTCGAGCTCGGCCAGTTGCTCGCGGAAGGTCGTGGGCGGCCGGACGGGGCTCGCCTCACCTTGTTCAAGGCCATGGGCATGGGTCTCTCAGACCTGGCTGCCGCGACCGTCGTGGCGCGGAAGGCCGGCATCGAAAGGACGTCGTCATGAAGTACCGCTCCTCACCCGAAAGCATCGTCGGGTCGATAGCGCCGCTGGTCACGCCGTTCACGGCGACCGGGCAGGTCGACACCGACAGCCTGCGGGCGCTCGTGCGCTGGCAGCTGGCCAGCGGCAGCCACGGCGTCTCCATCGGCGGGTCGACCGGTGAGCCCAGCGCGCAGACGGTGGGCGAGCGCATCGCGGCGATGGCGGCGGGCGCCGACGCGGTCGGTGACCGGGTGCCGTTCCTCGTCGGCACCGGGTCGGCGAAACTGGACGAGACGCTGGAGCTGACCCAGGCGGCGTACGACCTGGGAGCCGACGCCGCTCTGGTCATCACGCCCTACTACGCGCGACCGACGCAGGAGGGCCTCTACCAGTGGTACCGCGAGGTGGCGCGCGCCTTCCCCGACCTGCCCATCGTGATCTACAACGTGCCGAGCCGGACGGCCGTCGACATTGCCCCCGAGACGGTGGCGAGGTTGTACGCCGACCTCGACAACGTCGTCGGAATCAAGGAGACGACCAAGGACTTCGAGCACTTCTCGCGCGTCCTGCACCTCACCGAGCAACGGATCCTGGTGTGGTCGGGGATCGAGCTGCTCTGCCTGCCGCTGCTCGCGCTCGGCGGCCGTGGGTTCATCTCGGCGGCCGCGAACCTCGCCCCCGCTGCCGTGGCGCAGATGTACGACGCCTGGGAGCGCGGCGACCACTACACAGCCCGGCGCCTGCACTTCGACCTGCACCCCGTCGTCGACCTGCTCTTCGTCGAGACGAACCCCGCCCCGGCCAAGCTGGTCCTGGCCCAGGAAGGCCTGATCGCCTCGCCGCACGTGCGACCGCCGCTCGTGCCGGTCACGCGAACCGGCCGGGAACGGGTCGCGCAGCTGTGGGCCGCGGGACGTGCGGCGCGGGCTGTCGCTCCCGCCGCGGAGACGGGACTCGAAGGAGTACTCGGATGATCACGCTGCAGGGCAAGGTCGCCATCATCACCGGTGCCGCAGCCGGGCAGGGTGCTGCTGCCGCACGTCGCTTCAGCGAGCTCGGTGCGAGCGTCGTCCTCAACGACATCGACGCCGAGGGCGTCGAGTCCGTGGCCAAGGAGATCACCGCCGGCGGTGGACAAGCCGTCGCGGTGCACGGCGACGTGGCATCGGCACTCGACGTCGAGCACGTGGTGCAGGCCGCGATCGAGACGTACGGCGGCCTCGACGTGCTCTACAACAACGCCGGCACCGAGGCCGGCGACGCGGACGTCACGGATCTCTCCGAGGAGAGCTGGGACCGCATCCAGTCGGTCAACATCAAGAGCGTCTACCTGATGTGCCGCTTCGGCATCCCGCACCTGCTCGCGCGCGGAGGCGGCTCGATCATCAACGTCTCGTCCGTCGGCGGCCTCGTCGGTGCCCCCGGGCTCAGCTCCTACACGGCGACCAAGGGTGCCGTCATCTCGCTCACCCGCACCCTCGCGGCGACGTACGGCGCCCAAGGAATCCGTGCCAACACCATCTGCCCCGGCCTCGTGCTCACACCCATGGTCGAGCGGATTGGGCCGGAGTTCGTCGACGCTGTTGTGGCTGCAACTCCCCTTGGGAGGGGTGCTCAGCCCGAGGAGGTTGTCGCCCTCGCCGCTTTCCTTGCCTCTGACGCGGCGTCCTTCATCACAGGTGCAACGATCGCGATCGATGGTGGGTTGACGGCGATCTGAGAGCAGCGCTTCGCGGCCTGCCCGTGCCAGACCGGCGGTGCCCCGGCCCCCCGAGCCGGTCACGGGCGCCCCATTGGCGGCGGAGGACGTTCGTGACTGGGGCCTTCAGCGCCGATGCGCGGTTCCACCGGGTGTCGTCGTGCGGGGCCGACCCGTGACAGGGACGAGGCGGCTCGTGGGCCAGCCGTGGCAGCCGATCCAGAGTCCGATGCACTTGAGGGCGCATTTGCCCAGGTCAACCTGCAGTGGTTTTCTTTACTGCGGTCAACCCTGCAGTTCACACTGCTGCTGGCACAGGCTTCGCATTTGAGAAGTTCGCGGGCGAGCTCGACGGGTGCGGTTTGAGCGTGAATGGGCGCACGGCCGCGGTTGCTCCCCGTTTGCGTCGGTCGATCAGAGAGACCCGCTCTGGTGATCACCCCACCCGACGCCGCCTTGCGTGAGTTCCGATGACACACCTCCCAACGCTAGGAGCCCCCGGACTCGCCGGGAGGTGTCAGAGACCCTTTGCGTCGTTGGTCAGAGGAGAGTCTGCACGGTGGCCAGCGTCCGCGGACTGAAAGCCACGATCCTCGCCTCGCGCACTGCGGATTCGGTGTCGCGGAGCGCCTCGACGGCAACCCGGACTGCGTCCTTGTGCGGCCAGCCGTAGATGCCGGCACTGATGAGTGGGAACGCGACGGTGGTGGCGTCGAGTTCGTCGGCAACCGCGAGGCAGCGTTGGTAGCAGGAGACGAGCAGGCTGCGGTCGGTCTGGCCGGAGCGGTAGTCGGGACCGACAGTGTGGATCACCCAACGTGCAGGCATCAGGCCGGCGGTCGTCCAGCCAGCTTCACCGGTGGCCAGGCCGTCCGGGAAGCGCTCGATGCAGCCAGCCAGGATCGCGGGACCGCCAGCGTCGTGGATCGCACCATTCACACCACTCCCGCCGCGCATGCGGGAGTTGGCGGCGTTGACGACTGCGTCGACGTCCTGGGTGGTGACGTCGCCAAGTACGGCGGTGACCTCAGGCACCCGCGGCCTCGGAGTAGCGGTCGACGTACTCCGGCGAGGTGACGGCTGCGTCCAGGAAGACGGCCGGGTCGATGTGGACGAAGCGGTCGGGGGAGCGGAGCAGCTTGGCCCAGACCTCGTCGACTGTCGCTCCGATTGCCCGGTGTTCGGCGCGGACCAGGGAGTCCTGATAGCCGGTATTGCCCGATGCGAGCACGTGTAGGACGCGGACGACCTCGGCGCCGTGGGCGTTGGCCTGCTCCAAGCGATGGGCCAGGAGCTGCTGGCGCATCAACTGGTAGAAGGGCTCGTCCAGGAGGAGCTCGATGGGGAGGACGTCCGCTCTGACGGGACTGTCCTGCGCTGCGAGATCTGCGCCGTATCGTCCGATCCGGACCGCATCGGAGGCCGGCTTGCGGTCGATCGCCGTGAGGTAGGACTCCGTGTACTTCCACTCGACCAGCGCCAGCTCGGTCACGCCGGTGGATGTCTTGTAGAGGAAGGCGGCGTCGACGCTGGTGCAGTTGGTGCCACGTCGGCGGCCGACCTCATTGCCGTGGCGGATGCCCTCACTGAAGTAGTCGGTCGGACCGATGTACTCGAACGTCAGGAACCGGCCCTCCTCGATGGGGAGGGCCTGGGCGATGTCGACGACGTGGCCGAAGGCGCGCTTGATGCGGTCGGGTTCGGCGACCATCGCGAAGAGCGCGTTGACGCACTGCACCTGGGAGTCCCGCAGGTGGTTGCTCGGCCCGCCGGCGACCGAGTCATGCCAAGGGATGTCGAGCTCGGTGAAGAGCGCGGTCGCGCCATCGCGGACACCTGCAAGGAGGTTGTGTGCTGCGAACTCCGGGGGCAGGCAGAACGGGTAGGACCGCTGGTCCTTCTCGTAGGTCCCAGGAGCACGTGCCTCGTCGGGGAGCGTCCCCGTGCGCTGCTTCCAGGCCATCTGGAGCTTGGTGTGCTCGCTGGCGTACGGGTTGGTCTTCCGGGGCTCGTCCCCGGGCAGCGACGTTCGCTGCTCTTCAGGTCTTGTCACGAGCCCAGTCTCATCCGATCCCCCGACACATTGGTCCGTGACTGCTCACTCACCGAGGTCCTTGCGGCCGTAGCGGCGCTTCTTGCCGAGCTTGCGCGAGACCGCCCACGGGTCGCGAACTGCACGGCCGTTCCTACGGTTCTTGTGGGGCTTACAGAGCTGACAGCCCTTGTGCTGACGATGAGGGGAGTGCGCCATCGAAACTCCATTCCGCGAACAACACCCGCCACGGAGGGCGAGGTTGCTGGGCAGGAGTTCGAGGCATGGATCCGACGGTACCTACGGTGGCCGACACACGGTGGCCGACGGATTCAGGGCTTTAGTGAAGGGGCAGCCCAGCGCTACGGGCGTGTGCGGACGTCGAGCCGGCCCGACGGCGCGACGGCGTAGAACTCGAGGTCGGGATCGCCCACGCCCGCGGCTAGCAGGGCGTCCTGTACCTGGTACATCCGGTCGATGTAGACATCCTTGGCAACTCGTTGGAACGCGACGGCCGGGACGACTCGTGGCTGCAAGTCCGCCGCTTTGAACCCTGGGGCCGAGAGGCCGATCTTGCGGCGCTGTTTCAGCGACTTCGTGATGACCTCCCGCCAGTCGTCGTCCTCGTCAACCCACCGCTGGAGGATCCGGGCGTACATCGTTGCCTGAGCAGGCACCCACGCTAGTGAGCTGACGCTGCCAGGCTTGATCTCAATGGCGATCAGGCGACCTTCCTGATCCACGGCAAGCGCATCGGTCTCCATGCCGAAAGACGCAGGTGGCTTCCCGAAGCCTAGGTTGGCCTTGGTGATGGCGTTGACCAGCGGGTCGCTGGCCGCCTTCTGGAACTGTTGCTTGATGGCGGTGTCACGGAAGCTGGGGGCCACCTCACGATCGATCACGGCCCGGAGGTGGTCGCCGACGTATCCGGAGACGGCTGCCTGCACGATGCCCTCGGTCTTGACGTACTTGCCGCCAACGTTGACCGTGAACGCGATGATGTTCTCCAGATAGCGCTCGACCTCGGGCCACCGCTTCCGCCATTCGTCTGCTGGAGCTGCCGCGCTCCAGCCGTCACGCCAGCCGAGTCGCTTTGCCGGATCCTGGTAGGTCTTGTGCGCGGTGAGAGCCAGCCCATTCGGGCCCTTGTCGATCACGTTGAGGACGGCAGTCAAACCGACGTACAACGTCGCCCATTGGTTCGTCGGGCGCTTGGCTTCCTTCCGGAACTGAATGTCGATCGGATAGGGGGCCTTCGCATAGTCAACGAGCGCGCTGGCGAAGCCTGCCTCGATGAAGTGCGCCAGGAACTCGTCACTGACTGCCCGGTCGTACTTGATCTTCCACGAAGTTGGGCTTGCCATGATCCACCTATTCGCCTTCGGAAGGTCGGTAGAGGGCGGCGGGCCGACCTCTCAGTCCATCCGACAGTACTGGCCGGCCGCCACGCAGGAGGGGGCTTAGGAAGGGCTTCATGCGGCGGTTGAAGTTGTCCTTGTGCAGTTCGGCGCCGACCACGGCCTCGTGGACCTTGCGGAGCTGGTACAGCGTGAAGGGCGGGGGGAGGAAGCCGTCGGGGTCGGGGGAGATGTCGACGTACCGGTAGCGGAAGTCGTAGCGCTCCCGGAGGGACTCGATGGCGGTCGAGACGATCCGGTCGTGGTCGAAGAGCAGTGGGGGCTCGTCCTGAAGGAGTCCGTCGGAGGTGACGGGCACCAGGTCGCCGTCGGCGGTGGTGAGGTCTGCCTCGCGGATGGAGACCGAGTGGGCGACCGAGATCGCCCAGGTGCGTTCGTCGCGGTCGGGGTCGTCGAACACCCGGAGCAGGCGGGGGTGGATGGCGGTCGAGGGTTCGATGCCGACCTTGCGGCGGAGCACGTCGTCGACGGTCTGCGCGATGGTCCACCGCTCCCGGATGAAGCCGCCGGGCAGGGCCCGGCCGGCGGGGTCGGTGCGGTCCTGGACCAGCAGTCGCAGTTGGGGGTTTGTGTCGGAGGCTCCCACTACCGTGAGGATCGCGAGGTCGACAGTGACTCCGGGGCGGGGGTACGTCTCCAGATCGGTCCGCTTCGCCATACGCCAATTTTAGTGCGTTCGGCGTGCTAATATATAGCGATACTAGGATGCTAAAGGGAGTTCGCAGATGACGGACACGAACCACGGCGGAACGCCCGCCGACCGCCCCGACGAGGGTGCCACCGAAGGCCACGAGCTCGACGCAGCGTGGGCGACGCTGGAGAACGGCCTGAGGGTCTACCTCGCCACCATGGTCGACCCCGACGAGGGCGACCACCTGCTCGTCGAGCTCCCCGACCCGGACCCCGAGGAGATGGGCTGCCCGCCGTACGTCCAGGTGGCGGCCTGCGGTGAGGGCCGGTGGCTCCGGATCGAGGTGTCGGGCAACGCCTACCTGCGTCCGCTGTTCCAGCTGGGCGCAGCGAGCTGCCGGTTCCTCCAGGAGGCCGGCTGGGGCGGCAACGTGCCCGACGGTGACGGCAATGACCGCAACTGGCACAACGAGGGCCCCGTACACGACGTCGATGGCGTTGTCCATGACGTCGTGCTGACGCTGCGTCACCACTTCGGCATCGCCCACCCGCAGCTCCTGACCTACCAGGCGTGGGGGCCGGCCGCCGAGGGCGCCGACGTCCTCGGGCTGTGCGCCACCGACGACGTCCCGATCGATGAGCCGGGTGGATCCACGGCTTCGGAGGTGGTCCGTGACGGCGAGTCGGTCCTCGGGCACACGGTGCTCGAGCCGACCGATCGTGACGACCTCCTCCGGATCGTGGAGCGCCTGCTGCGTGAGAAGTACGAGGGCGAGCCGTTCATCGACGAGGACGGCGACTTCGTGCTCCACCACCTCGGTCAGCCCGTGTGGGTCCGGGTCCGCACCGACCAGCCTGCCGTCGAGATCATTGCCCGGGTCGCGCACGACGTGCGCTCCCGCCGGGCGACGGCGGTCGAGATCGGGCTGCTCAACCGGGACAGCCTGTGGGTGGGCTGGGAGCTGCGTGACCGCAGCGTCTGGCAGACCTTCGTTCTGCCGGCCTTTCCGTTCGTCCCGAGTCATCTCAACGAGATGCTCGACATCTTCCTCGAGGCCATGACGTCGACCCGCGACGACCTGGCCTACCGCACCGGCGCAAAGGTGGCCTGAATGAAGCTCACTCCTGCACAACTCGACCGCGCCTGCGGCACGGTCCTCGGGTCCGCGGTCGGCGACGCCCTCGGCGCGCCGTACGAGTTCGGCCTGGCCAAGGTCGGACCCGAAGGCCCCCGCATGATCGGTGGCGGCCTCGGCAACTTCGCCCCCGGCGAGTGGACCGACGACACCACGATGGCCTGGTGCATCCTCGACGTCGCCGCCACCGGCGCGGACCTGCGCACCGACGAGGCGCTCACCGCCATCGCGCGAAACTTCCGCGCCTGGTACGACACCCGCCCGCCCGACATCGGCAGCCAGACCCGCACCATCCTCGGCGCCGTCGGCCCCGACCCGACCGGAGCCGCGATGACCGCGACGTCGTACGAGCTGCACGCCCGCACCGGCCACACCGCCGGCAACGGCTCCCTGATGCGTACGGCGCCCCTCGCGCTGCCCTACCTCGACGACCCGGACGCGCTGGTCGAAGCCGCCCGCAAGGTCGGCGCTCTGACCCACTACGACCCGCACGCCCAGGAAGCCTGCGTGCTCTGGTCGCTGGCGATCCGGCACGCCATCCTGCACGCCGACCTCGACATCCGGGCCGGCCTGACCCACCTCGCCGACGAAGCCGTCGACTACTGGCGCGAGCGTCTCGATGACGCCGAGCAGTCCGAGCCGAGTCGGTTCACCCCGAACGGCTGGGCAGTCGCCGCCCTGCAGGCAGCGTGGTCCGCGATCGTCCACACGCCCGTCCCCGCCGACGGACCGCAGTGCCGCCACCTCGTGAACAGCCTCCACACCGCCATCAGCATCGGCGACGACACCGACACCGTCGCCGCGATCGCCGGCGCACTGCTCGGTGCCCGCTGGGGAGCCTCGGCTGTCCCGGCGGACTGGCGCCGGATCTGCCACGGCTACCCCGGTCTGCGCGGCGAGCGGCTCGTCGAGCTCGCCCACCTGGCCGCCAACAAGGGGCCGGGCGTCTACGACTGGCCGCTGGTCGACCGCATCGACTACTCGATGTACGGCGCCGCTCGGACCCTGGTCCAGCACCCCTACGACGACGGCGTCTGGCTCGCCGACGCCTCAGCGCTGGACGACCTGCCCGACCCCATCACCGCCGTCGTCAGCCTCTGCCTCCTCGGACGCGAGCAGATCCGCCCTGGCATCCAGCACGTCGGCTACCGGCTCATCGACCACGCCGACGCGGCTGTGAACCCTCACCTCGACTTCATGCTGGTCGATGCCGCCCGCACCATCGCCGCACTCCGCGACGAGGGCCACCAGGTCGTCGTCCACTGCGTCGCCGCCCAGAGCCGGACGCCGACCGTCGGGGTCGCCTACGCCATGCTCCGCGGCGCTGACCGCGCCGAGGCGCTCGACCGGGTCTGCGGCGTGCTGCCCGCCGCTCACCCGAACCCTGGCTTCCGGGCTGCGTTGAAACGCCTCGAGAAGACGGGGCTTCAGGATTGAATGGCGCGGGAAGCCAACGTTCGTCGCCGTCCTCACTTGGGGCGTTGTTTCATCTGCGGACTCTGGGTCCGAACCCAACCGTGAAGAACCAGACTTCGCGACTGTGACGCCGACCCAGCAGGAGCCGACGCCTAACGCGCCCGCGCCTCAGCACTCCTACGAGGAAGCCGAGCCGCAGACCGACTACGACCGGGAAGAAGACTTCTGCCTCGCCCAGAACGACGAAACCTGGGACCTGTATCGCTCCGGCCAGATCTCACGGCGCGAGTTCCAGATATCGATGCAGGAGCTTGAGGACATCTGCGGGTGGTCCTGAGTTCGCACGACTTGCGGGGAGCACCTTGTGCCACAGACCGGGCGGTGCCACTGCTTCCGTAGAGATCGCCCCGGTCTGTGGCGCAGCGGGGCGACAGTCGGGCGATCGCTTGGCAGGTCAACAGCGCGCTATATCGCTGGCGAACTACTCGTCCCCAACCTCGAACTCGTTGACGACCTGAACGTCCAAGTTCATCGAACGGGCGACTCGGTCTAGGAACTTGGTGGAGGTTACGAACCACTCCGATCCTCCTCGGTCCGCACGGCTACCAGGATGGTCTGCGTCTCGCAGCCAGGCGTGAAACGTGCGCTCAGTGCTGGCCGAGGCATCGACGGGGTAGATGCGAAGCAGGATGGGGTTCTCCGGAAGCGCCGTGAGGCGGCCCTGCGAGTTGACGCGGTAGTACGCGTCGACTGACGAATGTCCCACTTTGAGGAGGGTGCGCCCGGTGGCGGGATCGTAGGGATACCGGAGGTAGTGCGGGAGCGTGTAGACGTAGATGCCCGGTACGCCGGTCGCCTCGGCCCGCTTGGAGGTCTCCACAGCGACCTCGGTCTCCTCGGCCTGGGCAACCTTGTCGTCGGCGCGCGAAGTCAGCAGACCTTCGTAGGTGGTCAGGTCCGCCCGCAACTGCGGGGACAGTTCGAGGCGCTTGAGCCAGACCCGGACCTTGGCCGCCAGTTCCTTGCTGACCGTCGGCGACGTGGGGACGTGCCCGGTGGTGAGTCCTCGGATGAAAGTGAGGTACTTGTAGGCGAAGGAGAAGGTGGCGAACCCTTCCTCCTCGCCCATCTGTTGTGGCGTCATGCCCTCGCGGTCGTAGCGGTACACGCGGCCCAACAGCGACTGGTCGACCTCTAGCAGGGTCTCGACTTCACTACGTCGATCAAACGCGGGCCCGTCCATGTCGCTCATGAGCTCATGGTCCCAGCATCACGCCCATGTAAGCAGGGTTCTCCACGAGGGCCCATCCATCGGGGCTGACCTCGGGTCTGCTGCACGATCCGGTGACAGGATGAGCTGAGGCACGAGGGTCACGTCCCGTGGAACTTGGACCCTGCGAGTAGTCGCTGCGTCGAGGAATTTGGGATGGGCTCGTCAGGTTTAGGTCGTGCCCGTGCGCGCGGTGGAGTTCCGCACCTACGAGCCCGAGATAGGAGACTCCTGCGATCGCGACAACATGCCGATCAGGTCATCAGGACCGAAGTTCTGAGCGGTCGCAATCCAGTCAGACTTCCAGGTCTTGGCTACGTCGCCGGCCCGCGTGCGGAACTCCGACTCAAACTGGGGGCTTCGCGCCCCTATGGTGGAGACCAAGTCCTTCATCGAGAGGGTGTCCCCGACTAACGCAGCCTCGTAGGAGCCGTCTTCGATCGCTTCGCGGTTTCGGTACCAGGCTTCGCGACCCGGCATCGCGTGGAACTGAACCGTGCTCACCAGGATGCGGCCGGTTGCCCGATCGCGTTCGGTCTGCACCTTTGCAACGTACCCGGCTGCCTGCCAGGCACGAATGTGCGAGCGTGATCGACGATCGCCTCCGGACCACCAGGAGCTCTTCCGAGCTTCGATCGGCAGCATCCCGTCTGCCGCTTCGTTGACCTCAGCGAACGTCATCGGCGGAAGGGCGGAGTCGGGCTTGGACATGAGGTAGTTGTAGAGCGGTCGGAAGATGCTCGTCGAGCGTGGTGGTTCGCCGCTCTGTGCGGGCCGCTTCTTGAGCGCCGTCGCAAAGGCTTCAGGGTCAACTGGGGCTTCTGGATCTGTGACCTGTGCCCCTGCGGCTCTGCCTTCAAGGTCGAGCAGGGTGTCCAACGCCAGATTGTCTGCGGCTCTGCGCACGCGAGCAGCGACGAGGCCACGTTGAATCCGAGACTCCAGCCGATCTGGTGTCTCGACGTACCAGTTACCTCCGCGAAACCTCACCTGGAGCGCTGCGCTGATCCCTAACAGGGTCTCAACATCGGCGGGCACCTGTGCGGTCATCAGGAGCTCGAGATGGGACCGCGAGGTACCGCTCTCCCACGCAACGAACTCAGCCAGGTCATCGAACGTCACACCAGCGGCCGCAGCAGCCACTCCGATGCGAAAGAAGAGCTTGGCGCCCACAGTGGTCGACATCATGGCCCGCCACTGGGGACTGACTCCTCTGGGCGGTATCAAGGCGAATGGGTCGTTGGGGGTCGGTCGCCCCGGGACCGCGAGGCGGATCGGCCACGTCCAGGCGGCCACTAGGACTCGGTCCTCGGGCGGGCACTCCTTCCCCCATTCGGTCTCTCGCACTGCCGCATCGGCGGCGCACATTACGGCGAGACGGTCACCGACGATCCCGTAATGGAGCAAGCGGTGGCAGTAGCGGTCCCACAGGACGTCGTCAGTGGCCATGTCTTCAGGGACCGGTGCGGGCATGCGGCCAACCTAACTGGTTTCACATTCACTGAAGCAATGTGAATCCGAGCGAGGCAGTCTTGCCCGCATACCGCTTCATCCCGCTGCCTAGCGCGCAACAGCCAGGCTTCGTAAGGAAGGCAAGACCTATGGCCCGCCCGACTCAGCACCGCAAGACGCCACGACAGCTCCTCGCCGAATGCTTCTTCATGGCCGCGAACGACGATCTGAAGATCTACCGCATCGGTCAGCGTGCCAACCACGACGCCGATCTGATCGCCAGGGCCCACGACCTTCTGGTGGACGAGTGGAACCACGAGATCAGAAACGACAACAATCGCTACGGCCACCACGGAAGCCCCAAGACGATCAACCGAGCGCTCGGCATCATGAAAGCCCTTGCCAAAGCACACGGCGACGCAGAGGAGCGCGCCTATCGGCGGGGCCGCGGCCGCGCCGAGTCGCTGTCGCGTTCCCGTCGCGACTTCGGCCGTTTCTGAAGCCTGGCTCGGGCTCGCCGGCGGCTCCCTCAAGGACGGCCGGTCTGCAGTGGTTTTCTTTACTGCCGTCAACATCTGCGATCAGGCCGCGAGCGCCTATCCCTTACGGGAGCAGCGTTGTCCGGAGCGATCAACCCCGCGGACCTTCTTGGGGCAGTGGGCTGCAATTTGCCGCCGGTCACGACTCCAGCCACTTCGTAAACGACTGCCGGTCACGCACGCCCGGTGGACTGCCACGCTTGTTGGCGCGCAGGGTCTGCACGTAGCCCCATAGCGCGGCTTCGTCGACCCAGCCCTTCTTGTGTGCCATACGCAGCAGAACCCAGGTGGAGGCAACCATGACGCCGTGCTTGGCGGCCAGTCGCCGGGCGTCGCCGTCGTCGGTTACGAAGAAGCCGTTCACCTGGCGACGAAGCATGATGGCGAGCGTCTCTGCCTCCCCGAGGTGCATCTTCGGGGTGTCGCCGGGGCTGGCAAGTTCCTGCCGCAGGATCCTCGTTTCGAGGTGCTCGGCACCCCGAGGAAACCAGGGGTCGCCGAAGATGCTGTTCGCCTGTCCGAGGGTGGCAAGGCCGGGCTGTGCCGCGGAGGCGGCGCACTCCTGGGCTACGGTGGCGCACCAGGCGCCGTTGCCGTTGGCGAGACGCTCCAGGAGATCCATCCTGCTGATGATCGCGAAGTTCACCAAGACTGTGTTGTCCGGGAATAGCAGGACAGCCATGGGCTCAGAGGCCCAGCGCATCGGCCAGGGCGCCGGCCTCGACCTCTGGCACTTCAGGGGTATCGACTTCCAGCGCTTCGGGGTCGATACCAAGCATCCAAGCCAGGGTGCCCTTGCCGAGCGTCCCGTTGGCTATGCCCTCGACGTGCGATTCCTGAAGGGCCAGCGGGAAGCGACGTTGGGCGGCGTCCTCCATCCGTTGGGTGATCACGTCATCGCCTTCGGAGTCGAGCATCAGGCAACGGCGGAGCAGTCGCTGTGTGGGGTGACTGGCCCAGAAGGCAACTCGCTGCGGGACGTACCCGTTGAGGCCGTTGAGGCGTCGCGCGAGCGCATCGGTGGACACTCCGAGCCACCAAACCGCGTCGGCGAGTTCAAGGTCGTTGATGCGGTCCCAGTCGAATTGGGCCGTAACTTCCTCGGGAAGCAGAAGGTCGGCGGCGAAGGCGTTCGCTGACGCCTCGTGCGCCTCGGACACGTCAGCAGCCAGTCCCTCGTCGTGGTGCCCCATCGCCAGGTGGCCAAGTTCGTGCGCCATGGACCAATTTTCGCGAAACCAGTTGCCGGTCGCTGGGATGGCGATTACGCGCCGTCCGCCGACGGTGAACGAGTAGGCGGTCGACAGGTCGGGAAGCCGAATGAGGTCAACCCCGAGCCTCTGCTCCAAGCGCTCGGCGAAGGGGCGGACGAAATCCTCTCCGAGCAGCTCGCGCGCCTTGGCCGGATAGTCGGGGAGCGGCTCGGGATTCTGCGGCTCTGGGTAGGCCTGCCGGTACGCCAGAGCGATGTCCTGGATGACCGCTTCGTCGCCCTCGCGTCCGGGGTTGTCCCGTTCGCCGGTCTCGTGGTCGAAGTTGTGTCGGGCGGCCACGGTGAGTCGGTTTGCATCGGGGGAGCCGGTAATCAGCCAGTGCAGGTCTGCATCGAGGCGATCGGCAAGCCGGACGAGTTCGAGTGACGAGAACTGACGCTTGTCGCTGAGGGCGCGCGAGAACGCATCGGGGGTCATCCCGATGTCGTATGCGATCTCCCTATGCAGGTCGTCCGGGCACACCTGCTGGATCCGCTCCAGCACGCGGGAACCGATGCTGTGCATGCATGCAGCGTACGCTTCGATTGGGAAAATCCCAAGACCCGCAATGATGGGCGCGTCACTCTAATTGACGACTGTCACGACGCAGCGGACGCAACAACTGGGACGAAGCCTCGCGCTGTCATGCTGAAGCGCCCCAGATTCGATGCCGCATCGATGTGGGCGATGCACGGCTTCTACTGCGAAATCTAGACAGGATGAAGCCGAACACCCGGGTCCAGCTGGCGCGGCCCTCGCTTGCCGCACGAGCGAAGCCGCGTTTGGCCAGGTGAGCGTGCAAGGGTTTTCTTCACTGCGGTCAACTCCGCAGTTGCGGCTGGGCGCAAAGGCGCGGCGCACGCCGGCATTTGACCTAAAGGCAGTGAGGCGCGACCTGGCGATCGGTTTCGTCCAATCCCGCGTCGCCGTGGCTTGGACGCGCCAAGGCGATCTATTTGGGGCTGGGCTCGGGCTCGGGGTCCGGCGCGACCTCGGGCAACGGGATCCGAACGAGCCCGACTGTCATGTTGCCGACGCCGATCCGATTCAGGAGGGACGAGACCCCTTCTCTGTAATACGGCTGCTGGATGCGGAGAACGGTTGTAACGGCGAAGCTCTCAACCTCCTCCTGGGACGGGTCGTCCATGTCCTCGGCGCACTCAAACGCAATGCCGAACTCGAGGAGAATCCGCGCGCCGTCGTTCCCGTCGGTGTCTGTGAACACGTCTTCGTGACGAAACCGGAACACGAGGTTGTCCGGGCTGGGCCGCATGGACTGCACCTGCAGGTCCGTGACTGGTGCGGTGAAGTCAAGGGCGTCCGCGACTGCGGCATCCAGCAACTCAACCTCAGCTCGCAACGTGCGAATCTCGACTAGATCTAGGTTGTCGACAAGTCTCGCCGCGTTGTTGTGCAACGCCTGCCAGTCCGGCTCCGCCGCGTGCTGCCTCGACTCAGTCATGAGCCGCCGGCTCGCGACGACGTCCCACTTGTGCGACCGGAACCGTGGTCCATTCGCCTTCGGACTTGAACACGTTGAGCAGGTCCGACGGCGCGTTCGTGTACACCGGTTGCGGGGCTTCGACAGCGACCACGGTCTTCGCTTGACCCAAGCTCGTCAGGCGCTCCGCGAGCATTGCGTGCTGACGTTCAGACAGATACCGATGGCCGTCACCTAGCTCGTAATTGGCCTCCAGCCAAGCGTTCACATCGCCCCAGTACCAAAGCTTCGAGGGTCCCTTGTTTCCGCCACCTGTCCAACCGATCGGGACCGGAAAGTGACCCGGTCCCCGCTTGCCCGTTGCCCAGAGCCGGACAGCTTCGGCCGTGACGCCAGCATGCTCTGCGATTTCTGGGATGCCAACGATCTCTCGGTTCACGCGGTGCACGCATGCGTAGGGGAACACGTTGCGGATGCGGGCCGCGGCTGCCTTGCCGCGCATGACCGGGTGCTGGTCATCGACGAAAATCGTCGCGCAGACCTGGCCGTTCTCACGAGTCCACATGAGGTCCGACAGGTGCTCGCCGATTGTGGACAGCACAGCGTCGTCGTCGAGGTTGAGGCCGTCGACGACAAGGGGGATCTTGTACTTCACAACGTCAGCCCTACCTGTTCGGATCAATCAACGATCGTATCGCGCATGTTGTCATATACCAACGCATCATGTAGTAGAATCCCGCAACTCCTGGATCTGTTCGCGCAGTGTTCGAACCTTGGACGCCAAGGCGCGCACCTCTGTGCGCTGCGGGTCGGCTCGTCGTAGCGCACGGGATCCGCTGGTGACAGCAGCGCCAGCCGAATCGAGCAGGTCGGTCTCGCTGAGTTCAGCTTCATGGTCCGACATCTCACCGCGCGCCAGACGGCGCAGCTGATCGGCTTCGGACTCATGCACACCCGCCTCAGTGAGGGCGTCCTCGGCCAACGCCTCACTCTCGCCCAGCTCCACATGGATGACTGCGTATCCCAACAGCTCCTGTGCGCGCTCCTCCGCTTGTCCGGCTTCACGTAGCCGGCGCACGGCTAGGATCAGGCGTTCGGCCTTTCCAAGATGCTCACCCGCCCTAATCACGGCGCGCTGGCCCGCTGTGAGGTTCGGGGGTGACGCGGCTCGGTGAGGACAACGGTCGACCTTCTTGGCCAACTCCTTCGCGACGCTCTCGCCGCCCCTGCCGGTCGAGAAGATCACCAACTCGCAGCGATCATCGCTCGGTTCCCGGCGGCAAACGACCTTGCCCCACGAATGTGCGTCGAATTTCCGCACCCACCAGCGTGCCGCCTTCGCCTTCGCGAGGGGCTCATCCCAGAAGTTCTTGCTATGGGCGGGCCACGGCGCGTCTGGGCCGATCCACTCGCCCATGTTGCTGCCTCCCCGTCGCGCGCTCGCGAGTCGAAGGCCGAGCATATCGGCGACGTCGCGGTTCGAACGCCTGTTCACGGGTGCTTGTGCGTGGGATCCGGTCGCCGTTAGGAGGTCGGCTCCACGATCAGGCGACAGGATGGCGTCAGGTGCCAGGTCGACCGGCGGAGGCCGGCCTCATCAGTCACGGGTGCGAGCTAAGCCGCGTTTGGCCAGGTCAGTGTGCAGTGGTTTTCTTCACTGCGGTCAAGCCTGCAGTTCATACTGCGGCTGGGATAGCGGACGAGTGGGAGCTGTCACCAGTTCGTGCATCAGTCCCAATCTCGTGAGTGAGGCCCGGCCCGCAACCCTGTGCTACGACCGGGTCACGCCATACCGTCTAGTTCTACAAGACCGACCCAGGCGATGAAGGAGTAGAGCTGCGAGCCGTCGATCGACGAGTACCTCCACACCGCCGAGATCATCACCAAGTACGGCAGCATTGACTGTGGACATTGTGGTCTGCACCAGAAGATGGTGCAGATCGGCTACCAAGATCGCGCTCCTCGACGCTGGTAACAAGATCAGCGCTGAATTTCGCCGTTCCACAGCGGTGGACTCCCGTTCCCGCAGGTCACAGGCCATCCACGTCACGATCCGATGTCAAGTCCACAGGCTCCTTCCCCCATCTGCCACACGTAGCGGGCCCGTCGTACCCACGATCTGCCGAGTTATCCACAGGCTGGCGCAGCCCCTGTTCACGACGGGCTGCCATTTGGTCAGTCCTCCGTGCTCCTATTAGTTCGAAGTATTTGCACGGTTGGCATTCGGCGGTGGAGAGGGGGACTGGGATGTCCGAGCAGATCAACGGCTGGCTCACCCAGGGCGGGACGCTGGCCGGTGGTGTGGCGGCACTCGTGCAAGGAGGCCTCCTCGGCGGCATCTTGCTCGTGATCGTCGTGCTCGCCATCGCCGTCAAGACGGCCGGTCCCGAACTCCGCGAGTGGGTCCTGCTGTTCGGTGGTGGCAAGGAATCGAACAAGGTCGACGCGATCGAGAACCCGCCCGCGAGTGTGGACGACGACCTGCCGGACGCCGCGTAGGTCAACGTCTCTGCAGAGCCCGCGTGGGGGCACGGCGGCACCAGTGCCCACCCCGGCAGCGGCAGGGCTCTGAGCGGACGGTCAGACGTCCTCAGCGCAGGTCGCGACGCCCCACGCTGGCAACACATGACCACTGCGGCGCGAGGCGCCGGGCGGCGGTCCATCGACCTTGGCACTGATCTGCTGCTTCAGGTCCGACCGCGATACGAAGTCGTACTCGGGCGGAGGCTTGACCGCTGCCTGGCTGCGCTTCTTCTTGCGGGCACCTCTGTCGTCGGTGCGTCCTCGCTTGGCCATGAGGTGCTCCCTCTATCCCGCTACGCGCTTGGACCAGTGCGCCATGGAGGTGGCGGTGCTGTAGCGCGGGCCGCGCAGTTTCGGCTCTAGGAAGTTGATGCCGTGACACATGGCGTCTACGCGGCCGGGGCTGTTTCGGTCGGCGGGGGTCCACGTGCAAGCCTGATCCTCTAGGTCGGGCCCGCAGAGCTGCGCGTTCGGCTCGCGGGCAGTCCGCCGCCAGCAGTGCACGCCTGGGTGCGCTCCCGGACGGAAGAGCGCCGAATCTCCAGCCGTGGGCGCATCTCGCGGCGGTGATCGTCCGCCCAAAGCGTCGCGTGTTTTCACGAGGACGACGAACCAGTCGCTATCGAACGCGGCTGATCGCGGTTGATCATCACTCCGGCTCAACGAATCTGCTGTCGACGCACCACAATCAGCCTTCGATCGAGGTAGCCGTCCCGCCGAAGGACCACCTCGACGCTCATCACGTGTCCTCTGTCTAGGGGTCGCAGCCGGTAGTACGCTCCGTCCGCCCGTAGGGGGTGGCCAGATCGTCGCCACTGGTACGCCACGCTCGTTGCGGGCGCCGTTTGGATGCCGCCGACGCGCAACCGGCGCCCGACCTGCGTCCGGCCAGCGATGCGCCCCGGGTCGACCACCCGGATGCGCCCCGGCTCCACAGCGTGGGTCGCCGAAACGTCCAGGGTGAGCGACTCCAGACCTGGGCGCGAGGCCGTGACGGCGACTTTCAGTTTGTCTCCGAGATCTTCCGCTCGCGGGGTGAAGTCCGACGAGTTGGCGCCGCCGACCTCGTTTCCGGCCACTGACCACTGATAGGTCAACGTCACGTCCGAGGGTGTCCAGCTCCCGGTGCTGACCGAGGTTCGTCTCCCGACACGGACGTAGCCGGAAAGCTCGGGCGCGACGTCGTTCTCAATCGCGGTTCCTGTTTCCCGAACGGGGCCGGTCTCGCCCGACACCGCTGCCACCGGTTCATAGCCGGGTCGGCTGCCGGTCACCCGCGTGCTGAGCCTTGCGCCGACGAGATCCTGCGTCACTGCAAGGGACCGCCAGGTGGCGCCGTCGATCGGCGTGCCGTCGGCTAGCCACTGGTACTTCACCCGGGCCGGCTGCGGGTCCCACCCCGTGGCCGTAACGGTCACCTCGGATCCAACCTCCGGATCGACGGTCGAGAGGGTGAGTGTCGGTGGCGCGAAGTCCGACCAGCCGCGGATCGTGAACAGCGCTCCCGCTGGCACCGGGAACGATGCCGACGGGTCGCGCCCGTCCGTCGTCACGCCGACCTGCTGGGGGGCGCCGGTGTCGTTGTGGCCGATGACGCCAATGCGCCCGTCGGGTTCAAGGAAGGCGACGTACGGCAACCCTGAGGAGGTTCCGGTGCCGATCACGAGCGCGCCCGGGTCGGCGGCACGTGCTAGGTGGGCGAGGGTGAAGAACTCGGGGCCACGGGAGATCGCGCCGGTGGCGCTGTCGATGTCGACCACGCCGCGGCAGGTGGAACACCCACCAGTGTGCGGACCGTGCTGCTCGTTCAGGGCGAGGTTCCACATGAGCAGACCTGTCGATCCGGCCTTGATCGCGTTGACCACCAAGTTGGCCGCGTCCCATCGGAAGGTGCCTTCGAAACCGTCGTTGGTTCCGGTGCACTCGGTCATGATCGGGGGCGCCGCGAGGTCCGCCATCTGGCTCGGCTGTCCTCCGTAGCAGTGGAAGGCAGCAGCGGAGAACGAGTCGGGGGCGCCGCCGAGGACCGTGTCGTAGTGGGACCGATGCTCCCAGTTGTGGTCGACGGCCCAAAGGCCGACGCCGCGCGAGCGCAGCGCGGGCGCGACGTTCTGTGCGAGGTCGATCATCTGCTGATCCGACATCAGCATCGTCGGATAGCTCCATGTCGAGTGGAACGGCTCGTTGCCCAGGCTCATCGCGGTCAGCGGTACGCCGCGGGCGCGCAGCCAGTCAGCCTCGGCGACCAGCATCCGCGCGTATGCGGGGACGGAACTGGACTGCAACGACCCGCCGTTGAGCGTAGCCGGCGATTTCATCGTCGTGGGTGCGGTCCAGGGGACAGCGACGACCGAGAGATCTGGCCGCCGGGCCACGAGTTCGTCTGTGATGAACGTCGCGGAGTCGGTGGCGATCATCGGCGCGGTCAGAGTGCGACTCGCGTCATTCCAGCCGAACGTCCACTGCGTGGTGGAAAAGTCCGTCGAGGTCAGCGGCAGACGAACCAGATTCAGATGTGCTCCGTCGGCCCGTGCCGGATCGAACAACAGCGCCGTCGCGCCCGTGTTTGCCCGCAGCAAGCCCAAAGACGCGTCGGTGAGGGCGGCTCCCACACCCATCCATTCCTGGTGCGTGCTTCCCGGGGAGACGTCGAGGACCCGGGTCGGCGTCAAGGCTGATGGGGGCACCTCCAGAAGTCGGGCACCAGGCTCGCTCGGCGCCGAGGTCCACGCCGCCCACTCCTGGCCGAGCGCCGCTTCCGTCGGATCTGCCGCCAGTGTCGTTGCCGGGGTCCCCAGGACGGCGCCAACCAATGCCCCGGAGAGGACAATGCCCGAAACCATGGCATGGGCACGAGAATTCAGGCCCCGAACAGATCGGCTCATCTTGGCCCCCTTCTCAGCAGTGGCCGTCATACCGGCTCCAAAGCGGGGTGCTGTTGCGATAGAGCACGACGTTGCCATCACTTTGCTGAACGACGAACCGGTTGGCGTTGGATCCCCACGAGCCGCACACACTCCACAACCAGTTTCCGGAGCCGTCCTGCATGGACAGCGCTCCGTTTCCGTCAAACCGCACCTTGCGCGCACTGCTACCAGTCGAGGTGGCCCACAAGGCGGAGCCGTTGGCGTTGTAGAGGACCAGGTTGCCGTCGTACTGCATCCGGAGGGTGTAGCCGTTAGCGGACGACGTCAACCACTGACCGCGATCCATGCTCTGATTCGGATACAGCGAGTCGCCGCAGACAGCCCATTCTCCGGATGCCATGGCGTCGATGTAGTTGCGGCGCTTGGTGATGTGCGGCTGCCCGAAACGGGCAACCATGCAGTTGTAGGCGGCGCCAGGCACCCAATGCTTCACGCCCCGCTCGTCGACAAAGTATGCGTCGCCGTCCGGCTCCTGCTTGATGAACTTGTTCTTGAACGTCTCGATGTCGAAGCAGTTGTCCCAGGTCGAACCCGAGAACGCGTCGATGTACTGCTGCCAGTGAGTGTTGACCACGGCGTATCCCTGCCGGACGCGGCAGTTGTAGGTGAACTCGTCAGGGATCCAGGCCTTGGTGTCGTCGCTGTGCGTGAGCCATGAAGCACCGGTGTCCATGTTGCGCAGGAGCTTGTTCCTGAGGTTGGCCATGTTGAGGCAGTAGTGCCAACCGACCTCGTCGATCGAGCCAGCGAACTCGTTTGTCACGTTGATTGCTGGCACTCCGCGCCCGCGTTCGCAGTCCCAGGTCGGCGTGTCCGGGATCCATTCCCTGCGTCCCTGGTTGTTGATGTAGAACGCTGTCCCGTCGCCCTTCCGGATGATGCAGTTGCCAGAGGGGAAATCAGCGTTGTTGCCTGCGCGGGTGAGGTCGTCGATGTAGTACCGCGGCACGTTGTCGACAACGCGACGGGTAGCCCGGTGACAGACATAGGCGCTGGCAGTCGGGATCCAGCCGCGGCTCCAATCGCCGTTGACGACGTAAGCGTCGCCGTCGTGGTGCCGGATGATGTCGCCGGGGTTAGCACGCACGCACTCGGCGTTCTCGTACTGGGTCTGCTTCAGCCATGCTGCCGGAACGGTGTAGCGATACGCTCCGCCGGTCTGGGCGCTGATGCAGTCGAACGTTCCGCCGTCGGGGATCCAGTGCTTGCCCCCGCGCTCGTCGATGTACCAGCTCTTGCCATCCGAGCCGCGGACCACCCGACCCTTGACGTTATTGGCGTCGTAGCACGACATCGTGAC
>Ga0164290_1001301_pt1 | contig 40743 bp, 41 predicted proteins | sample Micstemetagenome_FD_108782 | JGI IMG/M metagenome (GOLD analysis project Ga0164290, IMG submission 108782) | Contaminated culture microbial community from soil near Moab, Utah, USA - Microcoleus steenstrupii SON62 (Illumina Assembly) | ecosystem: Environmental > Terrestrial > Soil > Soil crust...
CCGCCCTCCGGGCACCTTCTCCATAAGCTGTTAATTATTATAAATCAGTTGTTTAGTGTCATGCCCGGACTTGATCCGGGCATCCACGCCCATCCGCGTTCACATCGTCCGGCGGCTTGAGTTCGTGGCGACCGCGTAGATGCCCGGATCAAGTCCGGGCATGACGATAGGAGAGGCTGATCGGATATTTTGGCCTCTTGATACAAATAGAACTTTCAGGTAAAATGATAGCCGGACGATCTCTGGAGGGCCTTTTCCGATGATGGCGACGCATCGAACCCCGGCCGATGGCGAGGCGCTCGGCCCGGCGATCCGCATCCTGGTGAAGCGGGTGATGGCCGACCCGGCCTTGAGCGCCTCTTCCCGCACGGTGATGACCTGGCTGCTGCTGGAAGGACGGGAGGAAGCCCCCTCGGCCGCCGACATGGGCCACCTGGTCGGCCTCACCGAACGCAGCGTGCGGCGCGCCTATGCCGAGCTGAAGGAGACCGGCTGGCTCGATCCCCGGCGCGGCTGGTCGGAAGCCCCCCGTGCCGACACCCCGGAACGCCGGGCGGTGCTGGAGGGCGGGCGGACAGATTTGTCCGCCGACGACCTGCCCTCCTTCCGCGAGCACATCCGCATGCTGGAGGTGATCCGCGACCGCGCGCTGGCCAAGGGCCGGGAGACCACCGCCCTCTCGGCGGAAGACAAGATCGGCAAGGCCATGGGCTACAACCGCCCCCGCGGGTCGAGAGCGGACAAAATTGTCCGCGCCAACGTGAACCCTCCCTCGGCGACAGCCGGGGGAGGGCAGGGTGGGGGCGGTGACGCCTTGGCACACGGCGAATTTTCGTCACCGCCCCCACCCCGACCCTCCCCCACGCCGCTGTCGCAGCGCGAGGGAGGGAGAGGCTGGCCAAACTCGGCTCAAACAGGCCCCGAACCGGCCGCGGCGGGCAGCGCGCGGGACGAAACTGGCTCGAATTGGCTCGAATTGGCAGGGTTAGGCTCGGCCCGAAACCAGGCCCGTCCCGAAAAACTCATTCCGATCAGCGACTTGCTGGAAAAGCCGATCTTCGCCGCCGAAGAATCCTGGCGCGCAACCCGTGAGCACCCCGCCCAGCGCCCCTTCTGGCTGAACGGCGTCTCCGCCATCGCCCTCGCCGGCGGACAGAATTGTCCGCCCGCGCCCGGCGCCGATGTCAGGTGAGTTCGCTCTTCGCCAGGCCCCAGGTCAGCGCATATGCCCCCGCCAGCACCTCTTCCGCCCCGGCCGCTTTCGCCGCGGCGGCGTCGAGGGCGAGGCCGAGACCGTCGGGACGCGCCGCTTCCACCAGGAGCACGAAGGTGGTGGGCACAGCGGGCTTGGACCGGTCGGGCTTGCCGTCCTTGTCGAGCGGAAGCGACAGGATCGGGTCGGTCTCCATCACATGCGCCGCCACCACGCCGGGGCGCTTGCCGGTCACGGGCAGCCAGCTGTCCTTCAGCCAGGCCTTGAGCGCCGCTTCCTTGCCCGCGGCCGGCCGCACCCGGCCGAACAGGATGTGCCCGCCGCGCCCCGCGCCGGTCGAGGCGACATGGCCGGCGATCATCCGACCGGGGGTGACGAAGCGGCCCATCACCTTCTTCGACCATTCGGTCTGGTTGCCGAGCGCCTTCTGGTAGTCGGGTCCGCCCAGCACGCCCAAGTCCTTCGCCTCGTAGGTGGCGAGGTATTTCGGCGACAGCGCCGGTGCGACATAGCGGCGGGCGGCGACGAAGCCCGGGATGCGCACGCGCTCCTCCAGGTGTTCGCCATCGTACCAGGTGTTGAACTCGAGCTCGTCCTCGGGCGCGATGTCCATGAAGGTGATCAGCATGCCGGTGCCGCGCAGACTCATGACGAGCGTCCTTTCAGGAAGAAGAGATCAGGCGGCGGCCGCGGCCGCCTCGCTGGCGAAGGCCTCGGCGATCCAGCCACCGCCCAGGACGCGGCCGCCGTCGTAGAAGACGCAGGCCTGGCCGGGCGCGATGCCGCGGTAGGGTTCGGCCAGCCGAACCTCGGCCGTGCCGTCGGGCCGGGGGATCACGCGGGCGGCCGCCGGGGTCATGGCGGATCTCGCCTTGACCATCACCTCGACCGGCCCGGGCGCGATCAGCCAGTTCAGCTCGCGCAGCCTGATGCGGTCGCGCCCCAGCGCGGATCGCGGGCCCACGACCACCCGGCGCGTCGACGCCTCGATCCGGACCACGAAGAGCGCTTCGGCCGATCCGCCACCCAAGCCCTTCCGCTGCCCCACGGTGAACTGGACGATGCCGTCGTGCCGCCCCAGCACGCGGCCCCGGAGGTCGACGATCTCGCCCGGCTCGTTCGCCTCGGGGCGCAGCTTCGCCACGACATCGGCATAGCGCCCCTGCGGCACGAAGCAGATGTCCTGGCTGTCGGGCTTGGCCGCGACGGGCAGGCCATAGCGGGCGGCGAGTGCGCGGGTCTCGGTCTTGTCGAGGCCGCCCAGCGGAAAGCGGAGATAGTCGAGCTGGGCCTGCGTGGTCGAGAACAGGAAATAGCTCTGGTCGCGGGCGGCGTCCGCGCCCCGGTGCAACTCGGCCCCCGTCGGCCGGACGACGCGGCGGACATAATGGCCGGTGGCCAGCGCCACCCCGCCCAGATCCTTCGCCGTCGCCAGCAGATCGCCGAACTTCACCCGCTCGTTGCAGCGGATGCAGGGGATCGGCGTCTCGCCGCGCAGATAGGCGTCGGCGAATTCCTGCATCACCGCGTCCTTGAAGAGGTTCTCGTAGTCCAGCACGTAATGCGGGATGTCGAGCCGGGCCGCCACGGCACGGGCATCGCGCACGTCGTCGCCGGCGCAGCAGCTTCCCTTGCGGCCCGAGGCGGCGCCGTGGTCGTAGAGCTGCAGCGTCACGCCCACGACATCGAAGCCGCGCTCCTTCATCAGCCCGGCCACGACCGAACTGTCGACGCCGCCCGACATGGCGACGACGACCCGGGCGCCCGCGGGCAGGTCCGACAGCGTGTCCTCGATCATGCGGCGCACTATAGGGCGGCAGTTATGGGCGGCAACGGCCGTCCCTCACCCGGCAGGAACTGCCGGCCGAATCGCGCCGCATGATTCTGCCGGCTGCGGCCATCCCCTTGATTCACATACGAATCCCTACCCGGGAGGCATTTGGCAAGGCCGTTGCTATGGGGATCGCGTCCGCTCTAACGCGAGCACCGTCTCATGGATCTGCTGACCGCCCTTACCGCCGCACCACCCGCCGCCCGGCCCGATGCCGGTGGCGGAAGCGATGCCGCGACCGGCGACGGCGCCTTCGCCGGGCTGCTGGAACAGACGACGGTTGCTGCGGGTACGACGCCCGAAGCCGCCGCCATCGAGACCCCTGTTCTCCCGGCCCCGCCCGTGACTCCCGAAGCCGGGGCCCCACCGCTCGGCATGGTTTCCCCTGAGGAAATCCTCGCCCTCGCCGGTGCCAAGCCGGAAGGCGAGCCGCAGCCACCCGCCTCGAAGCCCGCCAGTGGCATGCATCGGGCGCACCGAGTCGACATCGGGCCCGGTCTGCAGGAACTGGCGGATGCCGGGACCGAGGCCGCGCTCGGCGCCGAATCTGGGCCGCTCACCCCGGCCGCTCCGGACCTTGCCCGCGGCTCGGCCATGACGGCGGAGGGCGTGCCGCCGGAGGTCCTGCTCGACGCCGAACCGGCCGAGACACCCGCCGCCGACCCGGCCGCGCTGGCCGCCATTGCTTCGCCGCCTCCTGCTCCACTGCCGTCCGTGCCGGTCGGCCCGCCGGCACTCGGCTCTGCGCCGGACGCCCCGGCCGTCACGATCGCGCCCGCCACCTCGCCCGCCCCGGCGGCCGGCGAAGCAGCTGCCGCCCCCACGCCGCAAACGCCGGTCCAAGCGCCGCCGCCGGGCACGGCCGCGGCACCGGCGCAGCCGCTCGATCCCGAAACCCTTGCCGGCCTGACGCCGGCGCAGCTTCAGACGGCTGCCATTGCCGCGGCCGCGACACTCGCCGCCGCGCCCGCGGGCGAGGCCGTCACGGAACCGGTCGATGCCGCCATTGCCGCGGCCGTGCCGGCTCCGCCACGCAACGATGGGGCGAGGGGCCGGACGGAGCCCGCTCGCAACGCCCCCCCGACCGGACAGGTCGCCGACGCGGGCGCCGCGATATCCGCCATCGCCGCCAATTCGAACACCGCGCCGGTCACGCCCACCGCTCGGACCGGCGATGCCGGCGCCGAAAACCCGTTCGGCAACGGGACCGAGCTGATGCGCGCCGAGGCGGTCGATCCCCTGACGCTGCCGGGGGCGCAGACCCAGGCCTCGGCCCAGTCACGCGCCGCCGCCGAAGTCGCCGCGCTGCAGACGAAGCCCTCCCTCGCGCATCTGACCGCCGCCGGCCAGGTTGCGGTCCATGTCAGCCGTGCGCTGGATTCGGGCAGCGACAGCATCTCGATCCGCCTCGATCCCGCCGATCTCGGCCGCGTCGACGTGAAGCTCGATTTCGGTGCCGATGGCCGCGTCGTCGCCACCGTCCTGGCCGAGAAGCCGGAAACCCTCTCGCTGCTGCAGCGCGACTCCCAGTCGCTCGAACGTGCCCTTGCCGAAGCCGGGCTGAAGGCCGATTCCGGGTCACTCAACTTCGGCCTGCGGAAGGACGACGGCGGCTTTGGACGGGAGGCCCCCGGGCACGAGGGCGGCACCGGCTTCGGCCGGAACGGCGGCGGCAGCCTGGACGAGATCGTCCCTGTCATCCCACCACGGACGCTCGCCTCGATGCGCGCGCTCGACATCAGGGTCTGAGGAGGACCACCCATGGCCGTCAGCGGCGTATCCGGCACCGGCGCCTCGACCAGCGCCGCCAATACGGCGGGCAAGTCGCTCGCCGACAATTTCGACACCTTCCTGACCCTGCTGACCAAGCAGCTGCAGAACCAGGATCCGCTTTCCCCGATGGACTCCAACCAGTTCACCCAGCAGCTGGTCCAGTACAGCGGGGTGGAGCAGTCGATCGCGACCAACAAGAACCTGGAGCAGATGCTGTCCTACTTTCGTGGCCAGCAGGCTACGGATGCCGTCGGCTACATCGGCAAGGAAGTCACCGCCGAGGGGCCGGAAGCCTATCTGGGAGAAACCGGAGGGCTGAACTGGAAGTTCGCCTTCGACGGCGCGCCCAAGACCGCCACGGTCCAGGTGGTCAATTCCGCCGGCACGGTGGTCCACCAGACCACCCTGGAGAATCCCACCGGCATGCAGTCGGTCGATTGGGACGGCAACCTCGGCAACGGCAGCCGGGCGCTCTCCGACATCTACACGCTCAAGATCACCGGCCTCGACGCCGACGGCCAGTCGGTGACCTCCTCGATCTACACCACCGGCGTCGTCGACGGCGTGGAGACGGTCGACGGCATCGTTTCCGTCACCATCAACGGCGTCTCGATCCCCGCCGACGCCGTCCGTGCCGTCCGCACGCCCGCCACCACCTCAGCCAGCTGAAGGAACTGATCCATGTCGCTCTACGGCGCCCTCTTCTCCGGCGTGTCCGGCCTCACCGCCCAGTCCCAGAACATGGGCATGATCGCCGACAACATCTCCAACCTGAACACGGTGGGCTACAAGCGCAGCTTCGCTAAGTTCGCGACGCTCATCACCGATTCGGGCTCGACCAACAAGTATTCTCCGGGTGGCGTGGAATCACGGCGCTTCACCCAGGTCGACCAGCAGGGGCTCCTGCAGACATCGACTTCGGCGACCGATATCGCGATCTCGGGAAACGGCTTCTTCGTCGTCAATACCTCTTTCGCGCCGACCACGCTGAACGGTGAATACCAGTTCACCCGGGCCGGTTCTTTCACGACCGACAAGTCCGGCTACCTGGTCAATTCGGCCGGCAAGTACCTGATGGGCTGGGCCATCGACGCACAGGGCAACATCCCGACCGTCCGCACCAGCCTGAACGTGCTCGAGCCCATCAACATCGGCGGCCTCGCCGGCACGGCCGAGCCTTCCACCAGCCTGTCGATCCGCGGCAACCTGCAGGCGAGCCAGGCGGTTTATGCCGGCGCCCCCGCCTATGTGGCCGGCACCGGCCAGATGGCCGCCGGCCTGGTGACGCCGCACTTCTCGCGCAGCTTCCCGATCGTCGACAGCCAGGGCGCCCAGCGTACCGTGTCGATCGCCTTCCTGAAGACCGCGTCCAATACCTGGCAGACGGAGATCTACGCCGATCTGGACGACAACGGCACGACCACCGCCGGCGAAGCCGTGAAATCGGGCACGGTGGTGTTCAATACCGACGGTTCGATCAACACCGGCTCCAGCACCGTGCTGAGCGGCGCGCCGGCCAATGCGATCTCCATTCCCTGGGCGGCGGCGCTCGGTATCACCACGCCGCAGACGCTGGACCTCGACCTCGGCACCGACGGCATGACCAACGGCTTCAGCCAGTTCGACACCGACAGCCAGCTGATCTCCTCCGACACCGACGGCACCGTCTTCGGCTCCTACACCGGCGTCGCCATCGACGATGCGGGATTCGTCACCGCGCTCTTCAACAACGGTACCTCGCGGCAGCTCTACAAGCTGCCGCTCGCCACCTTCATCAACCCGAACGGCCTCGACCCGCGCAACGGCAACACCTGGGCAATCGCGGACGCGGCCGGCGAGTTCAACCTGTTCGAGGCCGGCACCGGCCCGGCCGGCAAGGTCGCGCCGGGATCGCTGGAAAGCGCCACCGTCGACCTGGGCGAGGAATTCTCGAACATGATCGTGACGCAGCGCGCCTATTCGGCCAATGCCAAGACGATCACGACGGCGGACGAAATGCTGTCGGAAATCATCAATCTCAAGCGCTGAACTCGGTTAATTCGAAGACGGTTTGCAAGGCATTGGTTAACCACGCGGCTTAGCCGTTCTTTAAGCCGCGTGGGCCTACCGTCCTCGAACCATGAACGCGCAGGACCCTCGCGAAATGTTCGACAGTGACCGGCAGAGTTCGACTGTGGTCATCGGCCCCGAAGGGCGGCCCTTGACTATCGCCGATTTGCCGCCGCCCGATACCAAGCGCTGGGTCATCCGCCGCAAGGCCGAGGTGGTCGCCGCCGTCCGCGGCGGTCTCCTCAGCCTCGACGAGGCCTGCAAGCGCTACAAGCTCACCACCGAGGAATTCCTGTCCTGGCAGAAGGCGATCGACGCCCACGGCCTGCCCGGCCTGCGCGCCACGCGCATCCAGTACTACCGCCCCACCCCGCAGGAGCGGGCGCGCAGCGCCGGCTGAGCGGCAGATCGGCAAAATTTGCCGACACCTTTACCGATCGTTCATCGACCCGGGCCTAACGTCCCCTGACGCCGCGCAAGCGGTCCTTCGGGGACAGGTTCGGGCTCTTACATGGACGGCTTTCTGAACGCGCTGAGGTCGATCGGGGCGGCCCGGCTGGCGGTGATCGCCGGCACGGTTCTCGCGACCGTCGCCTTCGTCGTCTATCTCGGCGCCCGCATGATGCAACCGCCGATGGCGCTGCTGTTCGGGGGCATGGACACAAAGGAGTCGGCCGACCTCGTCGTCAGGCTCGACGGCATGAAGGTCCCCTACGAAATCCGCGGCAACGGCACCCAGATCCTGGTCCCGGAAGACCAGGTTCTGAAGCTCCGCCTCTCGCTCGCCCGCGACGGCCTGCCCACCGGCGGCACCCTCGGCTACGAGATCTTCGACAAGTCCGACTCGCTCGGCACCACCAGCTTCGTTCAGAGCATCAACCAGCTGCGCGCCCTGGAAGGCGAGCTCGCCCGCACGATCCGCTCGCTCGACGGCGTGGCCGGCGCCCGGGTGCATCTGGTGTTGCCGCGGCGCGAGGTCTTCTCCCGCGAGACCCGCGATCCCAGCGCCTCCGTGGTCCTGAAGCTGCGCGGCGCCAACCGCCTCGACAAGGGGCAGGTGGTGGCGATCCAGAACCTCGTCGCCGCCGCCGTGCCGGAACTGAAGACGGCCCGGATCGCGATCGTCGACGAGAAGGGCACCCTCCTCACCCGCGGCATCGACGGCGATGCTCCCGGCTCCGCCTCCTCGATGGCCGAGGCCAAGCTCGGCATCGAGGAACGCCTGAAACGCGCCATAGAATCGATGCTGGAACGGTCCGTCGGTCCCGGCAAGGTCCGCGCCGAGGTTTCGGTCGACATCGACTACGATCGCACCGTCACCAACCAGGAGATCTTCGATCCCGACCAGCAGGTGGTCCGTTCGACCCAGACGGTGACGGAGCAGAGTTCCTCCGCCGAAGCCGGCCAGCAGGGCGTCACGGTGCAGACCAACCTGCCGGAGGCGCGGGCGCAGGGGAACGGCACCGGTGGCGGCAACGCCAGCGCGAACCGGACCGAAGAGACGACCAACTACGAGATCGGCAAGACGATCCGCACGCAGACCCGCGAGGCCGGCGTGGTCCGCAGGATGTCGGTCGCCGTCCTGGTGGACGGCAACTACACGACGGGCACCGACGGCACCAAGACTTACGCGCCCCGCCCCGACGATGAGATGCAGCGCCTCGCGACGCTGGTTCGCTCCAGCGTCGGCTTCGACGGCCAGCGCGGCGACACGGTCGATGTGGTGAACCTGCAGTTCGCGGCTTCCGATCTGGGCGAGACGGTCCCGGAGGGTTTCTCCCTCCTCGGCCTGGAGAAAGGCGACCTGATCCGGATCGCGGAGACCGGGATCCTCGCCATCGTCGCGCTGCTGGCGATCCTGCTGGTCATTCGCCCGGTGCTGAGCCGGTTCATGGCACCCTCGGCGCCGGCCCGCGCCGAGGCCGGTCCCGCCCAGCTTCCCGCCGGCCAGGCCCCCGCCCAGTTACCCGCGCCCGCAGGCGAAGGGGCCTTGGTTCCGACCGCCGCCGAGGCCTCCGCGCTCGCCTTCTCCGAGGTCGACCGCATGATCGACGTCGCCCGGATCGAAGGTCAGGTGAAGGCATCCAGCATCAAGCGGGTCGGCGAAATCGTCAAAGGCCATCCAGAGGAGGCGGTCTCGATCCTCCGCAGCTGGATGTACCAGGACACGTGAGGGGGGAACGCTAGGTCATGGCCGCTGTCAAAGACGACGTCCGCCAGATGAGCGGCACCGATCGCGCCGCCGCGCTGCTTTTGGCCCTGGGCGAGGAGATCACCGGGACCATCCTGCTGATGATGGATGACGAGGAGATCAAGGAACTATCCCAGGCGATGGCTCGCCTGGGCAGCATATCCGCAAACGTGGTCGAACGCCTTTTCATCGATTTCGCCAACCAGATCGCCAATACCGGATCGGTCGTCGGATCGTTCGAGAGCACCGAGCGGATGCTCCTCAAGGCCCTGCCCAGCGACCGCGTCGAGCGGATCATGGAAGAGATCCGCGGTCCGGCCGGCCGCACCATGTGGGACAAGCTCGGCAACGTGAACGAGCAGGTTCTGGCGAACTACCTGAAGAACGAATACCCCCAGACCGTGGCGGTCGTGCTGTCGAAAATCCGTCCCGAGCACGCCGCCCGTGTACTCGGCGCGCTGCCCGACGAGTTCGGCGTCGAGGTGATCATGCGGATGCTGCGCATGGAAGCCGTCCAGAAGGAAGTGCTCGACAAGGTCGAATACACGCTGCGCAGCGAGTTCATGAGCAACCTCGCCCGCACCAGCCGCCGCGACTCGCACGAGATGATGGCGGAGATCTTCAACAATCTCGACCGCAGCGCCGAGGGTCGCTTCATCACCGCCCTGGAAGAGCGCGCGCGCGAATCGGCGGAACGCATCAAGGCCCTCATGTTCACCTTCGAGGATCTGTCGCGGCTCGATCCGACCGGCATCCAGACGCTGCTGCGTGGCGTCGACAAGAACAAGCTCGCCATCGGCCTCAAGGGTGCCTCGGAGAAGCTGCGCGACCTGTTCTTCTCCAACATGTCCGAACGTGCCGCCAAGCTGCTGCGCGAAGACATGCAGAGCATGGGTCCCGTTCGTCTGCGGGACGTCGACGAAGCGCAGGCACTGATCGTCGCGACCGCCAAGGATCTCGCGGCCAAGGGAGAAATCCTGATGGCGGAGAACAAGGGCGAAGACGAGCTGGTCTACTGAGCGGGAGGCGAGGGAAATGTCGGCGACCGCCAAATTCCTGTTCGATCGAGCCTTCGAGTCCTCGCAGGGCTCGGGGCCGGCTCATATCGTATTCGATGCCTTCGACGACGAGCCGGCCTACAAGGTAGCGGACCTCGAGGCTGCGAAGCAGGAAGCCTATGCCGACGGCAGGATGGCAGGGCTGAGCGAGGCGCAAGCCGGCATCGAAGCCGCGGCCGTGGCTGCACTCGAACAGCTGACGAGCGCGCTGCGGGATCTGTTCGACGATCGGGAGACGAGCACGGCGAGGCTGCGCCAGGAAGCCGCGTTGGTGGCCGTATCGACTGCGAAAGCCCTGGCACCAGCCCTCTGCGCGCGCTTTCCGGCCGCGGAGGTCGAGACGCTTCTCGCCGATACACTGCCTCAACTGCATGGCGAACAGCGCCTCGTGGTCCGGGTGTCGGCACCGAGCCTCGCGGCGCTGGTGCCACGCATCGAGCAGATCACCGCCGATGCCGGATTCGCGGGCAAGGTCGAACTCGCGGTCGACCCCATGCTCGCAGGTGAGGATTGCCGGATCGAATGGTCCAACGGGGGCGTGACACGCGATCGCACCGCGGTCGAGGCACAGGTCGACGCGGCTGTTTCGCGCTGCTTCGGGACCGAACCGCCCGCTTGCGAAGGAGAGTGACGGATGGCCGATCAGGACGAGTTCAATCTGCCCAATCTCGAGAAGAAGGCGGGCGAAGACGACGAAGGCGCAGGCGGGGCACGCACGGCCGGCGACCTGGAGGCGGTCTTCGATGTGCCGGTGAGCGTTTCCGCGGTGCTCGGCAAGGCCGGCATGCAGGTCAGCGATCTGCTCGCGCTCTCGCGCGGCACCGTCATCGAGTTGGATCGAAAGGTCGGCGAGGCGATCGACATCTATGTGAACAACCGGCTGGTCGCCCGCGGCGAGGTGGTCGTCGTGGAGGATCGCCTCGGCATCACGATGACCGAAATCATCAAGACCGATCGCGGCTAGGACGACAGCGCGATGATGTCCCGAATGTCCATGGACTTCGCCACCGCGATCGGCCTTGCCGCCGGTTTGCTGATGGTCGCCGGCGCCATATTCCTGGGCGGCTCCGCCAGCGCGTTCCTGGACCTGCCTTCGGCCCTGATCGTGCTGGGCGGCACCATCGCCGTAACCACGATCAGCTTCTCGCTTCAGGACATATGGCGCGTGCAGTCCGTCATGCTGCAGGCCCTGGTCGATCGCAGCATCGCGCCGTCGGAAGCCGCCCGCGGCGTACTGCGCCTTGCCGACCGGGCGCGCAAGGAAGGCGTCATGTCGCTGCAGAAGCTGACAGGGCAGTTCCGTGCGCAACCCTTCCTGCAGCGCGGCCTCGGACTGGTCATCGACACCCTTCCGACGGCGGAGATCGACCGCATCCTCCGACAGGAGGCGCAGGCCAAGCAGGTCCGTCACGGCCGCAGCGCAGCCGTCTTGCGCAAGGCTTCCGAAGTCGCCCCCGCCATGGGTCTGATCGGCACCCTTCTCGGCCTCGTCCAGATGCTGGGCAACCTGAACGACCCGGCCACCATCGGCCCCAGCATGGCCATTGCCCTGCTGACGACCTTCTACGGCGCCGTCCTGGCCAACATGGTCTTCCTGCCGTTGGCGACCAAGCTGGAACGGCGATCGGAAGCCGAAGCGCTTCTCGACTCGATCTATCTCTTCGCCGCGCTGTCGATCAGCCGGCAGGAGAACCCCCGCAAGCTCGAACTCGAGCTCAACGCCATCCTTCCGCCGTCCGAGCGCGTGCGGATATTCGACTAGCCGGTGGAGGTTAACCCATGCGTCTCCTGATCGTAGGATCGCTAAACGGCCAGATCGGCGCCGCCAGCCGTATGGCCATGGACCGCGGCGCCAAGGTGGCACAGGTGCCGGACATCGAAGGCGCCCTGCACGCGCTGCGCAACGGCCAAGGCGCTGATCTGGTGATGATCGATGTCACCATGGACGTGAAGCGACTGGTCGAGAATCTGGCAAGCGAGCGGTTCGCGCTTCCCGTGGTTGCCTGCGGCATCGGTTCCGACGCCCGCGCGGCGGTGGCGGCGATCCGCGCCGGGGCCAAGGAATACCTGCCGCTGCCCCCCGATCCCGAACTGATCGCCGCGGTACTGGAGGCAGTGACCGAGGAGAGCCGCTCGCTCATCTTCCGCGACCCGACGATGGTGGCGGTGATCAAGCTCGCCGACCAGATCGCCGTGTCGTCCGCGAGCATTCTGATCACCGGCGAGAGCGGCACCGGCAAGGAAGTCCTCGCCCGCTACATTCACAGCCATAGCCCGCGGGCGGAAAAGCCCTTCGTCTCCGTCAACTGTGCCGCGATCCCCGAAGCCCTCCTGGAATCGGAACTCTTCGGTCATGAGAAGGGCTCGTTCACCGGCGCCGTGGCACGGCGGCTCGGCAAGTTCGAGGAGGCAAACGGCGGCACGCTGCTGCTCGACGAAATCAGCGAGATGGACGTGCGCCTGCAGGCGAAGCTGCTGCGCGCGATCCAGGAGCGCGAGATCGATCGCGTGGGCGGCGGGAAGCCGATCCGGGTCGACATCAGGGTCATTGCCACCTCAAATCGCGACCTCGCGGAATCGGTCGTTCGCGGCACGTTCCGCGAGGATCTGCTTTTCCGGCTGAACGTCGTCAACCTGAAGCTGCCCCCCCTTCGGCAGCGGCCCGCCGACATCGAGTTGCTGGCGAACCACTTCGGCAAGCGCTACGCCCAGGCCAATGGTGTCCCCGCCCGTCCGATCTCCCAGGCGGCCATGGATTTCCTGAAAGGAGCCCAGTGGCGCGGCAACGTGCGCGAACTCGAGAACACCATGCATCGGGCGGTTCTCCTGGCCGTCGGCGCGGAGATCGGGCCGGACGCCATTCGCGCGCCGGATGGGACAATGCTCGGCACGGCGAGCGCGCACGCAAGCGCACCGCAGGGCGGCAGCGAAACCGCCATGATCATCCCCGCGGCCGGCGGCAGTCGTCCACTGATCGGCCGGACCGTCGCCGACATGGAACGCGATCTGATCATCGACACGCTGACCCATTGCTTCGGCAACCGGACACACGCCGCCAACATCCTCGGCATATCGATCCGCACGCTGCGCAACAAGCTGAAGCAGTACAACGACGAAGGCGTTCCGGTTCCCGTCCCTGGCGAAGGCCATCGGCTGAGCGCCTGAACCGGGAAGCACGGAGTATCCCATGGCCGAAGCAAGTCCGGCACTGAGCATGAGCGATTTGTTGCGCCGCGTCGCCGGCGCCATGCGCCACGGCGACGTTCTCGTCGCTCTCGGCGTCGTGGCGATCCTGGTCGTCCTCATCCTGCCGATGCCGGTCTGGCTGCTGGATGCGGCGCTCGCCTTGTCCTTCGGATTCTCCGTGCTGATTCTGATGGTGGCGATGTTCATCAACAAACCGTTGGAATTCAGCTCCTTTCCGACCGTTCTCCTGATTTCGACGATGATGCGCCTGTCGCTCAACCTGGCGACGACACGGCTGATCCTCGGTCACGGTCATGAGGGAACCGACGCCGCGGGGCACGTCATCGCCGCCTTCGGCAGCTTCGTCATGGGCGGCAGCTACGTCATCGGCATCATCGTCTTCGCGATACTGGTCACGGTCAATTTCGTCGTCATCACCAAAGGCTCAGGCCGTATCGCCGAAGTGGCCGCGCGGTTCAGCCTCGATGCTATGCCGGGCAAGCAAATGGCGATCGACGCCGACCTCTCGGCCGGCCTGATCGACGAGAAGGAGGCCCGAAAGCGCCGCAAGAACCTCGAGGACGAGAGCACGTTCTTCGGCAGCATGGACGGCGCGGCGAAGTTCGTTCGCGGCGACGCGGTCGCCGGCCTGGTCATCCTTTTCGTCAATGTCATCGGCGGCATGATTATCGGCGTGGGCCAGATGGACATGCCGTTCGGCGATGCAGCCCGCACCTACACGATGCTGACCATCGGCGACGGTCTCGTAACCCAGATACCGGCGCTGATCGTTTCCACCGCCGCCGGCCTCATGGTTTCCAAGGCCGGCAGCGAGGGGTCGGTCGACAAGGCCATCCTCGCTCAGTTGGGCGGATATCCGAAGGCACTCGCCGTGTCGTCGGGCCTGATGGCGACGATGTCTCTGCTGCCCGGCATCCCGATGCTTCCCTTCATGGGGCTCGCCCTGGTGACCGGCGCACTCGCCTTCACCACCGACCGGCGCAAGGACGCGGAGGCCGTGGCATCGCTCGCCGAGGAGGAGGCCAACAAGCCGGCTGTTCCCACCGAGGAACCGATCTCCGCGGCCCTGGCGATCGACGATCTGCGCCTAGAGCTCGGCTACGGCCTGCTCAGCATGATAAACGATGCCAGAGGGATCAAGCTGACCGACCAGATCAAGGCGCTGCGCCGTCAGCTGGCGACGGAACTGGGCTTCGTGATGCCGTCGGTTCGCATCCTGGACAATATGCAGCTCCCGGCCAACGGCTACCTGATCCGGATCAAGGAGATGGATGCCGGCAAGGGCGAGGTGCGGCCGAGCCAGTTCCTGGCCATCGATCCGCGTGGCGAGCGGATCATGCTGCCCGGCGAGGAAACGATCGAGCCGACATTCGGCCTGCCGGCACTCTGGATCGACCAGCAGTATCGCGAGGAAGCGACCTTCCGCGGCTATACCGTCGTCGATCCGGCCACGGTGGTGACGACCCATCTCACCGAAGCGATCCGCGACAACATGGCGGATATGCTGTCCTACGCCGAGACACAGAAGCTCCTGAACGAGGTCCCCAAGGACCACCAGAAGCTGATCGCCGACCTGATCCCGCAGCACATCACCACCGGGGGCGTGCAGCGCGTGCTTCAGAACCTGCTTTCCGAACGGGTTTCGATCCGCGACCTGCCCACCATCCTGGAAGGAATCGCCGAGGCGACGAGCTACACGCGCAACGTCGGTACCATTACCGAACATGTGCGCGCCAGGCTGGCACGCCAGATCAGCCATGCCAATGCCGCGGCCGAGGGGTTCATTCCGCTGGTCGCCCTGTCGCCGCAATGGGAGCAGTCTTTCGCCGAGGCGATCGTGGGGCAAGGCGAGGAGCGCCACCTGTCGATGGCGCCCAGCCGCCTGCAGGAATTCATCTCCGGTGTCCGCTCGACCTTCGACAAGCTGACCCAGGACGGCCATATGCCGGTACTGTTGACCAGCCCGGCCGTGCGCCCCTTCGTGCGCTCGATCGTCGAACGCTTCCGCCCGCAGACGGTGGTTCTCTCGCAAAGCGAGATCCACCCGAAGGCGAAGCTTCGCACGCTGGCGCAGATCTAGAGCACGCAGATGCGGCTTCGGATCTTTCAGGCGCCCAATGTCGCGGAGGCGATGCGCAAGGTTCGCGCCGAACTGGGCGACGATGCCATCATCGTTTCGACGCACAAGAATCGCCGCGGCGACGGGGTAGAAGTCACCGCCGCGCTCGACGCCGGACCGGCGGAACGGGCCGAGGCGGCACCTGCCCGGCCGGAGCAGGTCAACGGCAAGGCATCGAGCAGCCTGGCGGCCAGCGCGGAGACGATCGCGAAGGCACTGGCCTATCACGGAGTTGCCGCTCGACTGGTGGAGCGCCTCTGCCTTGCCGCGATCAACGGAAATCCCCCGGTGGACGACACGGCGGAATTGCGTCTCGCCGAGGCGCTGAGGCTCACCTTGCGCTTTCAGCCGGTCGGCATCGCGGAACCGAAAGCGATGATGCTGGTAGGCCCCCCCGGCGTAGGGAAGACCGTAACCGCGGCCAAGATCCTGGCACGCGATGTCCTGGCCGGAATACAGGCCATGGCGGTTACCTGCGACGTCACACGCGCGGGCGGGGTCGAGCAACTGGCGGCCTTCACGCGCGTGATGGATGTCTCGCTCACCACCGTCGAGAACGCGGCCGAACTCGGCCGCTCGGTGCAGCATGCGGAAGGCCGGGTCGTCATCGACACTGCCGGCACCAATCCCTATGACGAAGGCGAGATGGACACTCTCGGCCGGCTGATCGAGGCCTGCCGCGCGGAGCCGATCCTTGTCCTGCCGGCCGGCGGCGATCCGCATGAGACGGCCGAAGCCGCGGCCCTGTTCGCCGGCATCGGCGTGCATCGCATGATCGCGACCCGGCTCGACGCCACCCGACGGATCGGCGGCATCCTGAACGCGGCCGACAGCGCGCATCTGGCGCTCGCGGATGCCAGCCTCACGCCCTTCGTCGGCGAGGGCCTGCATCCCCTGTCGCCGAGGGTGCTGGCGCGTCTCCTGTTCCGCAATCCGCGGCACCCGACCGATAGAAACGCATTCATCGAGCCAGAATCATGAGCGATCCAGCCCAGCATCCCGCAGCGGACCCGCGTCAGCGAAACGTCATCTGCGTCGCCTCGGGGAAGGGCGGCGTCGGCAAGACCTGGCTTTCGATAACGCTGTCGCATGCACTGACACGCCAGGGGAAACGCGTACTCCTGTTCGATGGTGATCTCGGTCTGGCGAACATCGACGTGCAACTCGGCCTGATGGCGGAGCGCGACCTGGGCGGCGTCATCTCCGGCCGGCACTCGATGGCTCAGGCCGTCACACGCTACGAGGGCGGCGGCTTCGACATCGTGGCAGGCCGTTCGGGCAGCGGTGCCCTGGCCAGCCTCACACCGAAGCAACTGCTCTCGTTGCGCGAGGAGCTGACCCTGACCGCGCACCGATACGACTACGTCGTTCTCGATCTCGCCGCCGGTGTTGACGACGCCGTGCGCATGCTGGCGGAATCCGCCGGTACGCTCCTCATCGTCACGACCGACGAGCCGACCGCGCTCACCGACGCCTATGCCTTCCTGAAGCTGACCGCCGCCAAGACCCAGCATCCGGATTGCCGGATCGTTGTGAACCTGGCATCGAGCATCGACGAGGGCGAGCGGACCTTCGAGAAGCTGCGCAAGACCGCCGTCAATTTCCTGAAGCTGGACCCGGTCCTTGCCGGCATAGTCCGGCGCGACGACCGGGTCAGGGACAGCATCCGGCATCAGATCTCGCTTCTCACCCGGCATCCGGGCTCGGATGTGGCGAACGACGTCGAAGCCGTCGCTCGCCGGATCGTCTCCAAGCCGTGAGCTACGTCGGCACCACCCCGAATACGCCGCGTGTGCTGCCGACCAGCACGCCCGGCCCGGTGGCGCCGACGCCGATCGACCACGCGGCGGGCCGGGCCCCACGCCGGGAACAGTCCACCACCGAACACAGACACGATACCGAAGACCCCGGGGCACCGGTTGTCCCCGATCCGGCAATCAGGATCGCCGGCGCCCTCGCCGCACTCTTCGCCGGAGAGATCGTGGAGGCCGTCGTCGAACAGGCCCCGGCCGGATTCACCGCAGCACTCCGCCTTCCCGAGGCGCGTCTTCTGGCCTTGCGGGGAAATGGCGGCGCCGCCGAAGCAGCGGTTGTGCAGATCCGCCTGGTGCGCTCGGGCGACGAGCCGATGCTCGAACTCCTGGATGCGGAAGGGAAGGCGAGGTCGCCGCCGGTCATTCTCACGGTCAGGATCGAGCAGTCGATCGGGCATGCCGCTCCTCCCCCGCTCCCGCGCGTGGCCCCTCCGGCACCGTCGACGCCTCCCGAGGAAGCGGTGCTGTCAGGCGGCGGCATCGTTACCCTGCCGGCGATGATGGGGCGCATCGCCGTGCACGTTCCGGCGAATGCCGCCTACCTGCACGCCGCGTCGGGACTGCCGCAGACAATCGTTGCGGAGCCCGTAGTGCCACCTGAATCCAGACTCGTGCCGCCGAGCGTGGCCGCGGACTGGGAGACGCTTTGGACCGCGGTGGCGGCGAATCCCTTTGCCGCCGACCGGATTCGAGACCAGTTGCAGCCGCGCGAGCCCGCTCGGCTCGCTGGTGGATTGCTGTTCCTGATTTCCGTTTTGCGCCATGGCAGCCTGCGGCATTGGCTGGGCGACGAAGCCTTCAGCCGACTTTCGACGGGATCGCCGGCCTCCCTGCAGCCGGCACAATCCGCATTCGCGGAGCTGGCTCGACAGGCGCGCGATCCCGGCAGCGAAGGATGGCGGATCATCCCGATCTGTCTGGTCGACACGGCAGCCATACAGCCGGTGATGCTCTACGTTCATCGGCCGCCGCGGCGGCGCAAGACCGATCCGGAGCCGGCCGAGAGCGCAACGCGCTTCATGATCGACCTGGTCCTGAGCGCCGCCGGCCCTCTTCGAATAGACGGCCTGCTCCGGAAGAGGCTTCTCGACCTGATCATCCGGACGGAGCGTGTGGTGCCGCGCGTTGTTTCCGCCGAACTCCGCGCGCTCTATGCAGATGCCCTCGCGGCAAGCGGGATGTCCGGCAGGCTCGAGTTCCAGGCGGTGCCGAGGCTGCCGCCGGCGCCGGTTTCCCGACCGGCCGGACCGGGCGCGGCAGTTACGGCTTGAGCCGTCCCCTCACGCGCTATGCGAACGCCGGCGATGCTGCAGGCTCGCCACCTCGTCCAACACCGCGGTATCGCGCCGACGGCTGTCCATGGCGGCTTTCGCGGCGTTGATCTCGCTGACACGCTCGTAGCGTTTCACATCGCCATAAAGCTCGGCGACTTCATCTCTCGCCGCGGCGATCTGCTGCTCGAGGTCGAGAAGCGATCCCGTCAGCGCTTCTCTCTGTTCGATCGCACGGCGCGCATATGCGGCATAGGCGAAGCGAAGCGCATCGTCATGCGCGATGTCCTGCTCGGCGCTCAATCGCGTCTCCAGGGCCTGGGCACGTTCCTGCAATTCCTGGTGCAACTGCTCCAGGTCGGCGAGCGCGCGGCGCTTCTGATCGAGCTCCCAGCGCTTAATCCGAATCAGGGTGCCGATCGATTTCATGCCGCATCCCCGTCAAGGATCGATGTCAATTGAGCGAAGCCCTCTTCCAATCGGGCATTCTCCTGCTTGCCCTGCGACAGGAACGCCTCCAGCGCCGGCTGCAGCCTGATCGCCATATCGACGGCCTGATCGCTCCCTTGCCGATAGGCGCCGAGACGGATGAGTTCCGCCATGTCGTCATAGGTGGAGAGGACACGCCGGGCCCGCGTGACCAGCGCGGACTCCGCCTCTGCGTTGCACGCCGGCATCGATCGGGAGATCGATCGCAGGACATTCACGGCGGGATATCGGCCGCGCTCGGCGATCCCCCGCTCCAGGACCACATGCCCGTCCAGGATCCCCCGCACGGCGTCGGCAATCGGCTCGTTGTGGTCATCGCCGTCGACCAGGACGGTGAAGAGGCCGGTGATCGATCCCTTGCCGGTGCCGGGTCCCGCCCGCTCGAGCAGCTTCGGCAGTTCCGAAAACACGGTCGGCGTGTAGCCCTTCGTGGTCGGCGGCTCACCGGCCGACAGGCCGATCTCGCGCTGGGCCAGGGCAAAGCGGGTCACGCTGTCCATCAGGAGCAACACATCCTTCCCCTGGTCGCGGAAGTACTCGGCGATAGCCAATGTCGTGAAGGCCGCCTGACGGCGCACCAGGGCCGGCTCGTCGGATGTGGCGCAGACGACGACCGAGCGCGCGAGGCCGTCCTCGCCCAGGTCATCCTCGATGAACTCGCGCGCCTCGCGGCCGCGTTCACCGATCAGTCCGATGATCGTGACATCCGCCTTGCTGAAGCGCGCCAACTGGGAGAGCAGGACCGACTTGCCGACTCCGGAGCCGGCGAAGATGCCCAGCCTCTGCCCGCGGCAGCAGGTGGTGAATGTGTTCAGGACCCGTACCCCGAGGTCGATCCGCCTGCCCACGCGCTGGCGCGAATGCGCGGCCGGTGGCGGCGCACGCAACGGATAGCTCTCCGTTCCGGGCTTCAGCGGTCCGAGCCGGTCGACCGGATTGCCCCAGGCATCGAGAACACGGCCAAGCCAGGTGTCGTCGGGACGGATCGCCGGTTCGTCATCGACCACTTCGACCTTGGCCCCTGCCCCGATACCCTCGACGGCACCGAAAGCCATGAGCTGCACGCGACCGTTGCCGATACCGACCACTTCGGCGTCCACATTGCGACCGTTGCGTGTCGACAGGCGCAGGCGCGAGCCGATGCCGACGGCATCCTCCACCCCGGCGACATCGACGAGCAGTCCGCGAACGGCGGCCACCCGCCCGTAGCGGGTCGTGGATCGAATGCGATTGAGTTCCTGAACGAGGGTCTGCACGGCGGTCCGATAGGTCACGAATCCGGGGTCAATATGGTTCGCGTATGCTGACCGAATACGGTTGCCAAAGACTTAAGCCTCGGAAATACAAACAATTTTTAGAAAGTTTACCGGATCGCCTAAATTCTTAATGCCGTTTACGATCGCTTAATCGATCGGGTTAATATTAATTGAAGCTTTCGGGGCGGCCCTTAGGAGTTAATTCCGGGTCACACGAGGCGCAGGATCCGACAAGGAGAGGTACCCCACGGTGCGTGCGCTCTTGATCGAAGACGACTCGCTGGTCGCAAAGAGCATCGAGCTGATGCTCCAGGCGGAAGGCGTGAACGTCTACACGACCGACCTCGGGGCGGAAGGCCTCGACCTCGGTAAGCTTTATGACTACGACATCATCATCCTGGACCTGAACCTGCCCGACATGAGCGGGTACGATGTCCTGAAGAAGCTCAGGCTCGCCAAGGTCCAGACCCCGATCCTGATCCTTTCCGGCATGTCGGAGACGGAGAAGAAGGTGAAGGGCCTAGGCTTCGGCGCCGACGACTATCTCACCAAGCCCTTCGACAAGCAGGAACTGGTGGCGCGCATCCATGCCATCGTCCGCCGCTCCAAGGGACATGCCCAATCGGTGATCAAGACCGGCCGGCTGACCGTCAACCTCGACACCAAGGCGGTCGAGGTGGACACCCGCCGCCTGCACCTGACCGGCAAGGAATACGCCATGCTGGAGCTGCTCGCGCTCCGCAAGGGCTCGACCCTGACCAAGGAAATGTTCCTGAACCATCTCTATGGCGGGATGGACGAGCCGGAACTGAAGATCATCGACGTCTTCATCTGCAAGCTGCGCAAGAAGCTCGCAGCTGCAACCGGCGGCGACAGCTATATCGAGACCGTCTGGGGCCGTGGCTATGTGCTGCGCGATCCGCCGGCGGAAGACGGCGAAGTGGTGCCGATGCGCAAGGCCGCCGGCGCCAAATAGGCTCCGGCTTCCCTTCCACCTGCGAGATGTCCAGAGGGCGCCGTGAAAGCCGGCGCCCTTTGCTATTCGCATGGCTGCCCCGCGACCGGTTGACGCATACGTAAACCCCGCTCAAGCTCGCAGTGCAGCAAAGATGTGAAGGACCGTCCGGATGCCCGACAACCCCGCCCTCACCTATCCGATCGCCGGGCGTCCGGATGTCGCCGAGATGCTCGAGGTCGGCCCCGGTATCTACTGGATCCGCATGCCGATCCCCATTCCGGGCCTGGAATTCATCAATCTCTGGGCGATCCGGGAGGAAGACGGCTGGACGGTGGTGGACACCGGCACCAAGTCGAGCAAGATCCAGGGCTGGTGGCGGACCATTTTCGCCGAGGCTTTCGGCGGCCGGCCCGTGAAACGGGTGATCTGTACCCATTTCCATCCCGATCACGTCGGCCAGGCGGGCTTCATCTGCGACCTGTTCAAGGCGCCCTTGTGGATGACCCTTACCGACTGGACCTTCGGGCGCATGCTCTCGCTGGAAGCGGCGAGCGAGGTGCCGGACTACGTGATGGATTTCTACCGCCGCATCGGCTTCGGTGAAGATGCCCTGGCATCGTTCCGCGAGCGCGGGTTCAACAACTTCGCCAAGTCGGTCGAGCCGCTCCCGACCCAGTTCCACCGCATCGCCGGCGGCGACAGCATCGATATCGGCGGGCACGACTGGAAAGTCATCATCGGCCGCGGCCACAGCCACGAGCACGCCAGCCTGTGGTGCCCCGATCTCGGTACGCTGATCGCAGGCGACATGATCCTGCCGCGCATCAGTCCGCATATCGGCGTCTATCCGGGCGAACCGGAAGCCAATCCGCTGAAATTGTTCCTCGATTCCTTCGATGCGTTCCGTCCGCTGCCGGCTGATACGCTGGTGCTGCCCTCGCATGGCGACCCGTTCGTCGGGGTGCACACCCGCCTCGATCAGGTCGAATCCCATCACGAGACCCGGCTGACGGCGCTGAAGGCCTTCTGCGCCGAGCCGCGCACGGCACTCGACGTCCTGCCGGTTCTGTTCAAGCGGCCGTTGGACCTGAAGCACACCTTCATGGCCATCGGCGAGGGGCTGGCGCACCTGCACTACCTGGCGGCCGAAGGCAGCATCGAGCGCAGCCTCGGGTCCGATGGGATCTACCGCTATCGCCGGACGGCGGTGCAGGCTTCCGCCGCCTGAGAGGATCAGCCGGCGCGAACCACCAGCGTAGAGCCGTCCATCCCCGTGACCACGACCGCGGCACCGTCCGGCAGGTCGGGGCCGGTGACCGACCAGACGGTATCCCCGAGCCGCACTCGGCCGGAGCCGTTGGCGAGCGGGCCATCCAGCATCGCCCGCTGGCCGATGAAGCGGTCAGCACCGCGATTGACCTCGTTCTTGCGCCCCATCAGCACCCGATGCCTGCGCAGCCTTATGGTGATGCCGATAGCGAGCACGGCCAGCACGCCGAAAATGATAAGCTGTGCGGTCAGCCCGAGCGGAACGACCCAGGCCGCGAGGCCGGTCACGAAGGCGGCCGCCCCGAGCCAGACGAAGGCGGTGGTCGGCGCCACCACTTCCAGCACCGCGAGCGCCACGCCGGCGGCCATCCAGTGCCAGGGTTCGATCGCCGGCAACATGTGTCAGCTCCCCGTCGGACGCGGATCCCAGGGGCCGGAAGCCTTCTTCCGGACCTCTGCGGCATCCTTCATCAGCTCCGTGATTCCGGCGAGCGAACCCAGGATCCCGGTGGTCTCCATCGGCATCACGATCATCTTGGAATTCGGGCTGTCGGCCAGCTTGCCGAAGGCCTCGACGTATTTCTGCGCCACGAAATAGTTGATGGCGGTGACGTTGCCGCCGGCGATGGCCTCACTCACCATTTGAGTCGCGCTGGCCTCGGCCTGGGCAAGCCGCTCGCGCGCCTCGGCATCACGAAAGGCGGCCTCGCGCCGGCCTTCGGCCTCCAGAATCGCCGCCTGTTTCTGGCCTTCCGCCCGCAGCACCGCAGCCTGCCGGTCGCCCTCGGCGTTCAGCACGTCGGCGCGCTTGTTCCTCTCCGCCGTCATCTGCTTGCCCATGGCCTCCAGCAGGTTGGCCGGCGGCTGGATGTTGCGGAGTTCGATGCGCGTGACCTTGAGGCCCCAGGGCGTCGTCGCGCCGTCGATGACCGAGAGCAGCCGGGCGTTGATGTGATCCCGATTCGACAACACCTCGTCGAGGTCCATCGAGCCGATGACGGAACGGATGTTCGTCATCGCGAGGTTCATCAGCGCGAACTGCAGGTTCTCGACCTCGTAGGCCGCGCGGGCCGCGTCGTAGATCTGAAAGAACACAACGCCATCGGCGTTAACCGTGGCGTTGTCCTTGGTGATGACCTCCTGGCCGGGAATGTCGAGAACCGTTTCCATCATCGAGATCTTGTGTCCGACACGATCGACGTAAGGAATGATGAGGCTCGGTCCGGGCGCCAGCGTCCGCAGATAGCCGCCCAGCCGCTGGACGGTCCACTGCTCGCCCTGTGGCACTATCTTCACACCGAGCATGATGGTGACGACGACCAGCACCACGACGATCACCGTGACGATCAATCCACCTTCGATCTGCATGCCTTCCCCCTCTGATGCCGAACATGGTCTTCTGCGCGTCAGCGCAGCAGTTCGTAGGTGCCGCCCTTCTCCAGGGCCCGCCGATAGGCGGGCCGGGCGTGGATGCGCTGCAGGAAGTCGAGCGCCTTGGGATAGCGCCGGTCCAGACCGCCCCGCGACGACGCCGCCTCCAGTGGGAAACTCATCTGGATATCGGCGGCGGAGAACGCCGATCCGGCGAACCAGGACGATCGGCCGAGCTCGCTCTCCCAATAATCCATGTGCAGGTGCAGCTGCGGCAGGACAAATGTTTCGAGCGCCTTGCCCGCGATCATGCGAACCAGGGGCCGCAGCAGGGCCGGGACCGGCCCCTTCGGCATCCGGTCGAAGACCAGCTTCATCAGAAGCGGTGGCATCGCCGACCCTTCGGCATAGTGCAGCCAGTAGGTGTAGCGCAGCCGCTCCGGCGAGCCCGGCGGCGGCGCCAGCCGTCCCTGCCCGTGTGTATCGACGAGATACTCGACGATGGCGCCCGATTCGGCGATCACACGGTCGGCATCGGTGATCACCGGCGACTTGCCGAGCGGATGTATGGCCCGAAGCGCTGCCGGCGCCCGCATGCTCGACGGATCGCGCTGATAGCGCACGACCTCGTAGTCCAGCCCCATCTCCTCCAGCAGCCAGAGAATTCGCTGGGATCGTGAGTTGTTGAGGTGGTGGACCTTGATCATGCGGCCGGGGCCTCGGCGTTTGACGACAACGCAGCTTAGCGCCAAGACGGTTAAACTTCACCGTAGGCCGGTTGCGGCCGGCTCACCCCGTCCAGGACGACCACTCCCTTCGAGGCGAGGGCGAGTGCTGCCGGTTCCACGCCACTGGCCGCTACCGCGACGTCCGAAACCAGCAATCGGCACCCCCTCGACTTGGTCGCCTTCTCCAGGCGGGCCGCGACGTTCACGGGCTCCCCCAGGGCAGTGAACTCGACGCGGTCGTCATGCCCGATCACGCCCACGAAAACTTCGCCGAAATGGATCCCTACGCCGATCGACAATGGCTCTCCCCCTTGCCCCCGCCGGAAGCGATTGAATTCATCGATACGGGTCAGGATACCTTTGCCGCACGCGATCGCATCAGCCGCGGGGTTCCGGGCGGAAGGCAATACCCCGAACAGGACCAGAGCGCCGTCGCCGATGAACTTGTCGACGACGCCGTCATGTCGGGTCACCGCCGAATCCACCAGCCGGCGGAAGTCCACGATCAGGCGGGCCAGCGCCAAGGGCTCCATCCGCTCCGCCAGCGCCGTCGAGCCTCGGATATCGACGAACAGGATGCCGAGCCTGCGCCTGCTGCCGTCGCGAATCTCCGCCAATGCGGGATCGAGGATCAGCGGCAGGATCTGGCGCGGCAGATGACGGCCGAGCGTCAACCGGCGGGAAGTCTCAGTCACCGCCTGTACGACCAGCGCCCGGCCTCGCCAGGTCAGCGTGACGATGACCATGACCAGGAGGATCAGCATTACCAGTCGCACGGCATTGGGCGGCCAGCCATAGAGAAGCGGCAGTTGCGCCAATTGCGCGATGCGCTCCGGCGCCTCGACATCGCCCATATAGACGGCAATGCCGATAAGCAGGCCTACCAGAAGCGTGCCCGAATAGGCCGACAGAATGGGATTCCAGCGCAGGGCACCCGCGGCGACCGCGATCGGCACGATCCACGCAGCCGGAAAGGCCGACCAGAAGCTTCCGACCACGCCGGCGATCGTCAGACCGTAGAGTATGTTGCCGGCCAGCAGCAGCGCGTCGACGGTGACGAGTCCGTAGCTGATGGCGGGATGCCGGATGCCGTACCAGCCCAGTGCCGCGCCGATGGCACCGACGAGGAGCCACAGGGCTAGAGTGACTTTCGCCGCCAGGATCTGTGCCAGGATGACGGCATCATTGCCCGGAATGTCCTCGCCGACGATGAAGACCGTAGCCAGCAGGACCAGCGAGATCAGAATTCGAACCTTGTTCGCCGCCCTTTCGGCCCCGTTCTCCGCTTCGGCCAGAAGGCGATCGACATCACGACGTTCAGACACGCCCGCACCGCAGATGGGATCGACATGACGACCGTACCACGGTCACGTTTGCCCTTCTCCCGCCATGACGTACGCATTCCGATCTGTTAGCTTCCCGATCGACCGACGATGAGACATTTCGAGGGTTGGTGACCGCGTGGGCGCCGCCCTTCAGGAGCTTGCCCGTGACGGAGACGACCGCCGCGCCGGCGCCAGCCCGTGAGCGCGCCGATTATCGCCCTCGGGGCCGGTTTGGGCATATCTATGCCGCGATCGATCTCGGCACCAACAATTGTCGTTTGCTTGTCGCGAAACCGACCACCGACGGTTTTCGCGTCATCGACGCGTTCTCACGCATCGTGCGCCTCGGCGAGGGGCTGAGTGCCAGCGGCCGGCTGTCGGAAGTCGCGATGCGGCGGGCCATCGCGGCGTTGCGGATCTGCGCCGACAAGGTGGCGCGCCGGGGCGTTACGCGGCTGCGCGCCGTGGCGACCGAGGCGTGTCGAAAGGCCGAAAACGGGGCGGAGTTCCTGGATCGCGTCCATGCGGCGACCGGAATCAAGCTCGAGATCATCAATACCGCCGAGGAGGCGCGTCTGGCACTCGCCGGCTGTGCCCCCCTCCTCGACCGTGCCAGCCGTCATGCGCTCGTCTTCGACATCGGCGGCGGATCGACCGAGGTGCTCTGGACCAGAGTGGACGGCCAGCGGCCGCAGGTCCTGGCCTGGACTTCCGTACCGGAAGGCGTGGTGACGCTGGCGGAACGCTGGGGCGGGCTGGAGGTTTCCGCCGAAGGCTGGGCCGGCATGGTGAAGGATGTGCGCCGGCACCTGGACCGGTTCGAGGCGGCGCATCGCATCGGCCAGACCATGGTGAACAGCCGGGTTCAGCTTCTCGGCACTTCGGGCACGGTGACCACCATCGCCGGAGTCCATCTGGATCTGCCGCGCTACGACCGGGCCAAGGTGGACGGCATCTGGCTCGACTTCCCGGCGGTGCGCGCGATTTCACACCAGTTGGCGGGCATGACATACGAGGAACGCACCGCGCATCCCTGTATCGGGCGGGAGAGGGCCGATCTCGTGGTCGCGGGCTGCGCGGTCCTCGAGGCGATAGCGACCGTCTGGCCGGCGGATCGATTGCGCGTCGCCGACCGCGGCGTGCGGGAGGGCATTCTGGACTATCTGATGCGTGATGCGGAGCGCGAAGCGGCCAGCGCGACGCGTACGCGGAGTATCCAGGCATGACGACTGCGCCTCGCAATCTGAAGGCCAAGCTCAAAACCGCCCGTGGCCGCCCGATCGGTTCACAGATCTGGCTGCAGCGGCAATTGAACGATCCTTATGTGCACGAGGCGAAGCGCCTGGGCTATCGGTCGCGAGCCGCCTTCAAGCTGATCCAACTCGACGACAAGTACCGGCTGCTGCGGAAGGGGCAGCGGGTATTGGACCTGGGCGCGGCGCCCGGTGGCTGGACGCAGGTGGCCGTCGAACGGATCGGCAGCGAAGGCACGGTTCTGGCCGTCGACATCCTGCCGATGGATGGGATCGGCGGCGCCAAAGTCATGCAGCTGGACTTCCTGGCCGAGGGAGCCGATCGGGCGATACGCGATATGCTGGGTGGCGCGGTCGACATCGTTCTCTCCGACATGGCGCCCCCGGCGACCGGCCACAAGCAGACCGATCACCTACGCATCATGGCGCTCTGCGATGCCGCGGCGGATTTCGCGCTCAAGGTGCTGGCCCCCGGCGGGGCCTTCGTCTGCAAGACCTGGCAGGGCGGCGCCTCCGGAGAGCTCGTTACCGCATTGAAGCGGCGCTTTGGCGTCGTGCGTCACGCCAAGCCGGACGCAAGCCGAAAGGATTCGGCCGAGACCTTTCTGGTCGCGAGCGGCCTCAAGGCGCCAGAAAGCGCATGATGCACCAAACGCCGCCGGCGAGAAGCACCACGAAGGTGCCAACCGTCCCGACGAACCGTCCGGCCGAGGTCCCGGCGCCCCCGGCAAGCCCCAACGCATGGGCCAGTCGCGCAACCACCAGAATGATCCCGAGAGCGTGCAGGCCGTAGACGGAAGCTTTGGTCGATTCCAGTGCCGCGATCAGGATCAGGCAGATGGGGACATACTCGACGAAATTGCCCTGCACCCGGATGGCGCGCTGCATCTCGGGGTTGCCTCCGTCGCCCAGTCCGATGCGATACTTGCCGCGGCCCCGGATGACCCAGATCGACAGGCCCATGAGGATAAGGGCCAGAAGGCCGGCATAAAGTGCCGTGATCGCAAGCCCCATCGTCCCCCCTTGCCGGCACCGCCTTTGCGCCGCCCGCCGAATAGACCACTATGGCGGCGGGAAGCCCACCGGAAATGCCCTCGTGGAGTAGTTTCATGACTGATCAGCCCGGGCCGCAGCACTTGGCGCCGACCTGGTACCTGGACAGCGACGATGTGCGCCTGGCCGACTTCGCCCGCCGCGCCGCCGGCGAAGGCAGCGAGAGGGAACGCGCCATCCGGCTTTATCTGGCCGTTCGCGATGAGGTGATCTACGACCCCTATGGCGTCGTCCTGGAGCCGTTCCAGTTCAAGGCGAGCACGACGCTCGCCCGCCGCAAGGGCTTCTGCGTGACCAAGTCGGGGCTGATGGCGGCGGCGGCGCGGGCGATCGGCATCCCCGCGCGCGTCGGCTATGCCGACGTGAAGAACCACCTGACGACGGAACGGCTGCGCAAGCGGATGGGCACCGACGTCTTCGCCTTCCATGGCTATGCCGAACTGTTTCTCGGCGGGAAGTGGGTGAAGGCCACGCCGGTCTTCAACATCGAACTGTGCCGGCGCTTCCGCGTGCTGCCGCTCGAATTCGATGGGGAAAGCGATTCGATCTTCCATCCCTTCGATGCCGATGGCCGCCGGCACATGGAATACGTCAACTTCCGCGGCGCCTATGATGATCTCCCCTTCGAGGAGATCCGCCGGACCTTTTACGAGATCTACCCCTACATGCGGAGCGACGCAGCGCCGGAGCAGGCCGACTTCGCCGCCGATGCCGCGCGAGAGGCCGCAGCGGCCTGAGCCGCTCGGGTCAGCCTCCGCATTCGGTCAAGCCGGGCGGAAACGCCCGACGAGATAGGCATGCAGGTTGCGCAGCATCATCGCCTCGCCACCGACCGGCCGGCCGGGCCTCTTCTCGGCATTCCAGGCGTAGAGGTCGAGATGCGCCCATGCCTTGGACTTGCCGACGAACTCCCGCAGGAAGATCGCCGCTGTAACGGCCCCGGCGAAGCCGCCCCGGCTGACGTTGTTGAGATCGGCGATCGGACTGTCCAGCATCTTGCGATAGGGCTTGTGCAGCGGCATGCGCCACAGGGGATCGTCGATGCTCGCGCCAATCCGAGCAAGGTCGGCGGCAAGCGCATCATCGTCGGTGAACAGTGCCGGAAGGTCGGGGCCGAGGGCCACGCGGGCCGCGCCGGTCAGGGTCGCCGCATCGACCAGGACGTCGGGGGCCTCCGAATCCGCCTCCGCCAGGGCGTCGGCCAGGATCAACCGGCCTTCGGCATCGGTATTTCCGATCTCGACGGTGAGGCCCTTGCGCGAACGGAACACGTCGCCCGGGCGGAAGGCTGTACCGGAAATGGCGTTCTCGACCGCGGGGATCAGGACCCGCAGCCGAATGGGCAGCTTCGCCTGCATCAGGGCGCCGGCCAGCGCCAGCATCACCGCCGCGCCGCCCATGTCCTTCTTCATCATCAGCATGCCATCGGCGGGCTTGATGTCGAGGCCGCCGGAATCGAAGCACACGCCCTTGCCGACCAGTGTCACTTTCGGATGGGAAGCATCGCCCCAAACGAGATCGATGAGGCGCGGCTCGCGGGCGGCGGCGCGGCCGACCGCGTGCACAAGCGGATAGTTCCGGTCCAGCAGTGCCTGACCGACGATGACCTCCGAGCGGGCGCCAAACTCTTCAGCCACGGCTAGCGCCGCCTCGGCCAGTTCAGCCGGCCCCATTCCTTCGGAAGGCGTGGTGATCAGGTCGCGGGCGAAGGCCGTCCATCGGGCCAGTCGCGCTACCGCGTCACGGTCGACGGCCTTGGGCCAGACCAGGATTGGAGCTGACTGCTCCGACCCCTTGCGATAGCGAATATAGCGGTAGGTCCCGAGTGCCCAACCGAGCGCCAGGCGTTCGGCAAGGTGGGGCTCCGGCTCCTCAGCGAGCGCATAGGTACCCGTGGGCAATGCGGTAGCGAGACCCGCCAGGCTCCAGGTGTCGAGGGGCTCCTTCATTCCCGCTGCCACCAGGGCAACACCCCCGTCGGCGCCGGGCACGAAGCACACGGTGCCTTCCTCGCCCTTGAAGCCGGTCGCGTCGAGCCATGCCTGAACTCCCGGCGTCCGGGCGGCCCGGAATTCGGCCAAGCCAGCGGGAGTGACCAGGTGCAACGGCACGGCGGCTGAATCCGATTCGGCGAAACGCAGACCCACGGGCGAAATCTCCTGATGCTGTTGGGCGAAGCATGTCGAAAGGATGGCGGCTTGAGAAGTCGATCGGAGAATGGCATGGGTTCGTCCAATTCGTGAAAGGGCGCGGCATGGCGGATCTGACGCTGGTGATCGGAACCAAGAACTACTCGTCCTGGTCGCTCAGGCCCTGGATCGCGCTGAAGGTGGCCGGCATCCCCTTCAAGGAAGTCGTGATCCGGCTGCGCCAGCCGGACACGCAAGCGCAGATACTGAATCACAGCCCGGCGGGGAAGGTGCCCATCCTGAAGGAGGGTGACCTCACGATCTGGGATTCGCTCGCCATCCTGGAATACCTCTCGGACCGGTTCCCGGGTGCCAACCTCTGGCCCACGGACCTGCGCGCCCGCGGCGTCGCCCGCGCCGTCTCGGCGGAGATGCATTCGGGCTTCGGGCCACTGCGACAGCAGTTGCCGATGGATATCCGGTCGCGCTTTCCGCTGCGGGCCGACGAGGCCGCGCAAGTCGATATCGATCGGATACAGCGAATCTGGAAGGACTGCCGCGGACGGTTCGGAGCCGGCGGCAAGTTCCTGTTCGGCCCGTTCACGGCGGCGGACGCCATGTTCGCGCCGGTGGTTACGCGGATGCGCACCTACGGCGTCTCTCTCGATCCGGTCAGTGAGACCTATTGCAAGGCGGTTCTCGGCCTGCCGGCAATGCGGGAGTGGGAAGCGGCCGCCGAGGCGGAGAACGACGTGATCGTGCCTTAGGCGCCCTAATCCGAGGGGATGGCGCCGTCCTTGTCGAGGCGGCCGAGTTCCTTGTAGAAGCGGGCAGCGCCGGGATGCAACGGGGTCGCAACGCCGGCAAGCGCGGTTTCCAGCCTGACCAATCTGGCTTTGGGATGGCCGCTGTCCAGGATCGGGCGATTCCGCTTGCGCCAGAGCGCCTGGGTGATCCGGTAGACGAGTTCCTCCTCCGCTTCGGCAGCAACCACCCATTGGGCGCCGATGCTGATCGTGTCGATGGTGCCGATACCGGGATAGCTGCCTTCGGGTATGGCATCGCGGGCGAAGAACTGCTGGCGCTTGACGATGCGATCGGCTTCGGCACCGCCTATCGACAGGAGGTCGATCGCCTCCTGCTGGGCCAGATCCTGTACGATCTGCGCGGGATAGCCCGCGACGAAGAAGAAGCCGTCCAACTCGCCCTTGAGCAGGAGATCGGCCGAGACCGCGGCATCGACCTCCATCAGCTTGAGCTGCCGGACGCCGACGCCATAGGCTTCCAGCACCCCTTCGGCATTGCCCCGCGTCCCCGATCCCGGCACGTCGAGCGACACCCGCTTGCCCGCGAGATCGCGCATTCGCGCGATGCCCGCCCCGCGCCGGACGACCACATGCAGGCTTTCGGGGTAGAGATTGGCGATAACCCTTATGTTCTTCAGCGGCTTGCGGAAAATTCCCCGGCCGTTGTAGGCGGCGAAGATCGTGTCCGCCTGGGCCAGACCGGAATCCGTGACACCCGCCGCCACGGCGCCGACATTGTAGACCGAACCTTCGGAGGACAAGGCGACCGCGATCAGGCCATCCACGCCGCAGGCACCCTTGTTCGAACAGGGCGGCGAGCCGGGCGGGCCCGAAATGGCCGAGGCGATGGCGGCGCCGACGGGGAAGTAGGTTCCGACCGGATTGCCGGTGGCGATCCGGAAATAGCGCAGATCCTGGGCCGCCGCATGGTTCGCGGCGAACAACAGACTGATGATCAGGGCCAGTAACATCCGCATGTGACCGTCATCATGCGCCCAAGAACTCCGCCCCGCCAAGGTGTCCGAGCAGAAAGAATTGACGAATCCGGCACATGGTTGAAACCAGATGGTTACGAACAGGGTTGTAGCCTCCACGAAATCGGTTGCGCGCGCACACAGCTTTCGGGCGAATAAATGAAATTTTCAGCAAACTCCGCTCGCGATAAGGAGCCGGAAGCGGCTGTCGGTGCACTTTTCGCGGCGACCGACCCGTTTCGGTATCTTGCGCTGCACCTTTTCGACGCCACCGACGATGCGCTGATGCTGATCGAGCCCGATGGCCAGGTGATCGCCGCCAATACGGCCTGGAGCGTCCTCACCGGGCGCTCACGGCTCACCCTCGTGGGTCAGACCATCTTCGCGCTGGCCGAAGCGCTTGATACGGACGGCCTGATCGACTGGCTGGCCGGCGGCTTTGCCGCCGCGACCGACGGGGTCGACGGGCGGATCAAGTTCCGCCACTTGAACGGTTTCGAACTGGATGCCGATGTGACGATCGAAGCGATCCAGGACGCGCAGCAGAATACGGTCCTCTGGCTGGTGCGTCTGCGGCCGGTACGCGCCGACGGCTACCGGTCGAACCGCCGCCGCCCGTCGTTCCGGCGCGTCGAATAGGCTCGGCGGTCCAGGCGGCGGATCGGCTCACGGCGAGTCGAGTATGGCGCGCAGGCGGAGAATCATGCGGGACTGATCCTCTCGAGGATAGGGTGCCGCGGGGCCGCTGCCCCAGACCGGCCCCGGCCAGGCGGCGTCGCCGCGATATCGCGCCACGACATGAACATGCAGCTGCGCCACGATGTTGCCGAGGGCGCCGATGTTGAGCTTGTCGGGTCTCGCGGCATCGCGCAGCGCCGTGGAAGCCCGCGCCACCTCCTCCATAAGCTGAGCCCGCGCCTGGGCCGACAGGTCCACGATCTCGACCGCCCCTTCGATCCTGGGCACAAGGAGCAGCCAGGGGAAACGACAGTCGTTCATCAGCCGCAGCATGCAGAGCGGCAGCTCGGCCACCGCCACCGTATCGGCGGCGAGACGGGGATCGAGCTGGAACACGCCGCTTCAGCCTACGGTCGCGAGCGGCACCCTGTCACCAGGCCGCGCGCCATGGCGAAAGCGCTGATAGGCGAAGACGGCGAGACCGAGGCCGAGGCCGATCAGATCGGTAAAGGTCCCGGGCGTGATGAGGCAGAGCGCTGCGATGAACAGGACCGGCCGCAAGGCGGGAGCCACCACCCCGTTCAGCCAACCCTCGGTCGATGTCGCCAGAAGCACGACGCCGAGCGCGGCCGTGACGAAGACGTGCAGGACGTCCAGCCACTCACCCTGGCCGAGGAGCGCCGGCGAAGCGAAGAACATGAACGGCACGATGAATGTGGCGAGGCCGAGTTTCACCGCGACCCAAGACGTCTTCCAGGGATCGGCCTGGGCCATGGCGGCGGCGGCGAAGGAAGCCACGGCAACAGGGGGCGTGATCGCCGAAAGCACGGCGTAGTAGAAAATGAACATATGCGCTGTCAGCGGCGGAATGCCCATGCGCGTGAGGCCCGGCGCCACCACCGCGGCAGCGATCGCGTAAGCCGCCGTCGTCGGCATGCCCATGCCGAGGATGGTGACGATGATCATGGTGAAGAACAGCGCCAGGATCTGGCTTTCCCCGGCGATCGTCAGGATCAGGTGGGAGAACCGCCCGCCGATCCCGGTGAGCGCGATGACGCCGACGATGATACCCGCCGCGCCGCAGACGGCGACCAGCTGCAGGCAGTCGCGGGCGGCGAGATCGAGCGCCCCCAGCACGGCGCGCGGACCCATGCGGCTTTCCCGCGACAGCCAGCTCACCACCACGCAGGCGATGATGCCGAGAGCGGCGGCCCGGAAGCCCGAATAGCCGTTCATGAAGGCCCAGACCAGGACCACGATCGGCACGATCAGGTAGGACTTCGCCAGCAGCGGACCGAGTGCCGGCAGTTCCGAGCGCGGCAATCCGCGCAACCCGCTCCGCACCGCATGCAGATCGCAATGCGCGTAGCAGGCGATGTAGAACAGCAGGCAAGGGATGATGGCGGCGAAGGCGATGTCGCCATAGGGGATGCCCGTGACCTCGGCCATGATGAAGGCGCCCGCCCCCATGACCGGCGGCGTCAGCTGCCCGCCCGTCGAGGACGTGGCCTCGACCGCGCCCGCCGTGGCCCGGTCGTAGCCGACCCTGCGCATCATCGGGATGGTCACCGAGCCCGAGGCGACCACATTCGCCACCGAGGAGCCCGAAATCGAACCGAAAAGCACGCCGGACACCACGGCCGCCTTGGCCGGACCGCCACGGGCCCAGCCGACCCCCGCCACCGCCAGGTTGTTGAACCAGTCACCCGCTTTCGAGCGCGACAGGAAGGCGGCGAAGGCGGTGAACATGATGATGAAAGTGGAGGAAACCTCGAGCGTGGTGCCGAGCACGCCCTGGTCGGAATACATGTAGCTGAAGAAGAAGCCGAGATTGAATCCCTTATGATAAAGCACCCCCGGCAGCCAGGGCCCGGCGAAGCAATAGAGACCGAAAAGGCTGCAGATGATGACGAGCGCCATGCCGGCGGTACGGCGGGTGAATTCCAGCACCACGATCAGGCCGACGACGCCGCAGATCACGTCACCGGGCTCGAACATCGCCCCCGCCCGGAACTGCAGCCCCTCCAGCTCGACGGCGAAATAGACGGCGGTGCCGAGGGCGCCCGCGATCAGAATCCAGTCGTACCAGGGCACATGGCGCATGTGCCGGCCTGAGACGGCGGTGTAGAGGCCGAAGCCGATGGCCGCTCCCGCGCCCAGATGGATGGCGCGGAGCAGGATGGAATCGATCGGCCAGACATTGAGGACGGCGAGATGAAAGACGGTGTAGGCGACGCCGGCCCAGAAAAACAACGCCTTCTGGGGACCCACCAACGCCCGCAACTGGCCGGCGAACTCCAACTCGTTGATCTTGGCGGTCTCATCGACCGCTTCCGCCTTATTCGCCATCCCTGCCCCCAGAAAACCAAAACGGGGCGCGGTTCCCAGCCCCGCGCCCCGCTGTAAGCATCAGACGGTCACGAACCGGCGAGCTTGGCCGGGATCGTGATGCCCTTCTCCTTGTAGTACTTCACCGCGCCCGGATGGAACGGCAGGAAGGTGTTGCGGTCCCAGTTCTTAATCAGCGTTTCCTGGGCCGAGGCATGGCCCTTCACCATGGCGTCGTTGTTCTCCAGCACCGCCTTGGTGATGTTGTAGGCGATGTCGTCCGTCAGATCCTTGTGGACGATGAAGAAGTTGTAGACGCCGAGCGTCTTCTGATCCTCGTTCAGCGTCTTGTAGGTCCCCTTGGGGATGACCGCGCCGGACAGCTCCGGCATGGCCGCCTGGATCTTCTGCGCTTCCGCATCGGTGAAGCTGAAGAAGCGCACCGGGCGCTGGGCCTCGATCTCCGAGAACGCGGCGATCGGCAGGCCCGCGGCGAAGAAGAAGGCGTCGATCAGGCCGTCGCCCAGCTGGCTCGCCATGTCGCTGCCCTGGCCATTGCGGATGGTCACCTTCATGCCGAGGGTTTCGAACATCGCCGGGACGTAGGTGCCGGGCGTGCCGGCCTTGGGGCCGACGCCCACGGTCTTTCCGTTCAGATCGGCGATCGACTTGATGCCGCTCTTCTCGGTCACGACCACATGGAACGGCGTGTCGTACATCGGGAACAGCGCCCGGATGTTGCTGAACTTCTTGCCCTGGGTCCACGGCGCCGAACCGTTCCAGGCCTGCAGCGCGATGCCCATGGTGGTCATCCCGAGCTCGATCTGCTTGGAATCGGTCAGGATGACGTTCTGGTTGGGGCCCTGCGTCTGCTGGGTCGAGACGTTGATGCCGATCTTCTCGGTCAGCAGGGTTGCGACCACACCGCCATAGATGAAATAGGTTCCACCGACGGAAGCCGTGCCGAGTGTCAGGGATTTGGGCTGCGCCACCGCCGCGCCGCCGAGGGCCAGCGCGCCGGCCACGGCACCCGCCAATCCAAGCGCAAGACTCTTCATCACACTCATTCCAATCGCCTCCCTTATGGGCGCCGAAGATAGGCGCCATGCGAAGCCGGGATATTTACAGCAAGAGCGCCGGCACACAACCCGACCCCCGACGAAGGTCGCAGACCGCCACTGGCGGCCCCCGGAAAGGCGTGCTTAAAGTGCCGGCAAACATCAGTTGCCCGCGGAGGAGCGCTACCCATGGATCTCTCGTTCACGCCCGAGGAACTCGCCTTCCGCGACGAGGTGCGGAGCTTCCTCGCCGAGAAGTATCCGGCCGACATCAAGGAACGGGCGAAGAAGGGCTGGTCCTACCTGCCGAAGGAGGACCATGTCCGCTGGCAGAAGATCCTCTACGAGCAGGGCTGGATTGCTCCCCATTGGCCCAAGGAGTACGGCGGCACCGGCTGGACGCCGCGGCAGAAGTTCATCTTCGAGGAGGAGTGCATGGCGGGGAATTGCCCCCGCGTGCTGCCATTCGGCCTCACCATGGTCGGCCCGGTCATCTACACCTTCGGCAACGAGGCGCAGAAGGCGAAGTTCCTGCCCCGCATCCTCTCGTCCGACGACTGGTGGTGCCAGGGCTATTCGGAGCCGGGCTCGGGCTCCGATCTCGCCAGCCTGCAGACCAAGGCCATCCGCGAGGGCGACAACTACCGCGTCACCGGGTCCAAGATCTGGACCTCGGGCGCGCACAAGGCGAACTGGATGTTCTGCCTGGTGCGGACCAAGTCGGACGGCAAGCCGCAGGAGGGGATCAGCTTCCTGCTGATCGACATGAAGTCGCCCGGCATCACGGTGCAGCCGATCGTGTCGATCGATGTCGGCCACTATCTCAATTCCGTCTTCCTCGACGACGTGATCGTGCCGGTGGAGAACCTGATCGGCGAGGAGAACAAGGGCTGGACTTATGCCAAGTTCCTGCTCGGCTACGAACGCACCGGCATCGCCGGGGTGGGCCGCTCGAAGATGCGGCTCGAGATGCTGAAGGGCATCGCCCGCGCCGAGCAGCTCGACGGCCAGCCCCTGATCCAGGATGCCGGCTTCAAGCGCCGCATCGCCCAGATCGAGACCGACCTGATGGCGCTGGAGCACACCAATCTGCGCGTCATGTCCTCCTCGGGGGCCGGCGGCGGCAACCTCGCCTCGCTCCTCAAGATCCGCGGCACCGAGATCGAGCAGGCGATCAACGAGACCCTGGTCGACGCGCTCGGCAACTACGGCACGCCCTATGACGTGAACTTCCCGCGCTGGGACCGGAACGAGCCGCCGGCCGGCCCCGACTACGCCACCGGCGTGGTGGCCGAGCACCTGCTGAAGCGGGCGGCTTCCATCTATGGCGGCACCAACGAGGTGCAGCGGAACATCATCGCCAAGATGGTGCTGGCGCTCTGACGCCTCGGCGCCGACCAGTACAACGACACGGCCTCGCCCCTCCGGGGCGGGGCCATTTTTTTGCGTCCGGATTTATCCGCGATTTTTCGCCATCGTCTGAATCTCAATATTTTCAATAAATATCAATGAGTTGAGACACTGGCGGCGAACCGGAGGCGGAACTGGGCTTCCGCCTGAGGCGGAAGCGGGGTTCCGGACATGTACCGCAACTTGTCGAGGCAACCTGCCGGCAGCGCCAAGATGTTCACTTGTCCAGGAGCGCGGACCGTTCGTCGTGGCTCACGAATGGCCAGTGAAAATAATAGCACAGATAGCAAACTATTTCAATGTAGACGCCGCATATCCCTTGTGGCGGAAGCGGAGTTCCGCTTCCGTCGCGCGCATCCCCAGGGTTTCACCGGCGCACGGCCAGCCCTTACCGGGACCACGGTTACTTCGCCCGGGCGCGGCGCGATTCTGCCCGGCGGACAGATTTGTCCGCCGCCCGGCGCCGCCGATGCCCCCTACCCCGACAGCCCTTCGCGGCTACCCGGCGTTTCAACAGCCGATGCCGCTGGCGCCGATGCCCCCTACCCCGACAGCCCTTCGCGGCTACCCGGCGTTTCAACAGCCGATGCCGCTGGCGCCGATGCCCCCTACCCCGACAGCCCTTCGCGGCTCAGCAGCCGGGCGAAGGCGAGGGTCGTGCGGTCCTCGAAGGGCGCGCCCATGATCTGCACGCCGACCGGCAGGCCCGCTTTCGTCTTCGCCACCGGCACCGCGGTTGCCGGCAGGTGCGGCAGCGTGGCCACCGCGGGCCAGGCGAGCTGGTCGCCGTAGGGCGTCTCCGCCCCGTCGACCAGGAGGCGGCGCGCATCCTGGTCGGGGTTGTCGTCATGGGGATAGGCGGCGGTGCCGAAGGGCGGCATCAGCACCACGTCGATCTCGCGGAAGACCGACCGCCAGGCGCGGGTGACGCGCATCTGCTCGTCCAGCAGGTTCATCCAGGCATGCGCGTCGATCGGCTTCGCGTCGGGGGCGCCGCGGGTGGTGATGGCGATCAGCATCGCCATATAGGTCCGGTGCGCGGCGGCGAGATCGGGCAGGCCGGAGGCGGTGCGGGTGACCTTCGCACCCTTCCTCGCCAGCGCCTCCGCGAGCGCGTTCAGGGGGCCGCGCAGGCTCGTATCCGTCGCCGCGGAGGGATGACTGTCCAGCACCAGCACGCGGTAGTCGCCGAGCGTTGCGTGCCGCGCCGGCGGCAGGTCGAGCTTCCACCCCGATCCGGGGAGCGGGCCTGCCATCACGTCGAAGGCGACGGCGAGATCCTCGGCGCTCCGCGCCAGCGGGCCGACCACGGCGAGTTCGACATCGACGCTGTCGCTGCCCGGGAAGTCGTGGCCCATCAGCGGGATGACGCCGTGCGAAGGCTTGTGGCCGAAGATGCCGCAGAAATGCGCCGGCACGCGGATCGATCCGCCGATATCGGAGCCGAGTTCGAGCGGCACCATGCCGGCAGCCACCGCGGCGGCCGAACCGCCTGAGGAACCACCCGGGGTGCGCGACAGGTCGCGCGGGTTGGCGGTGCGGCCGTAGATGGGGTTGACCGCCTGCCAGTCGGCCAGCACCACGGGCACGTTGGTCTTGCCGAGAATCACCGCGCCGGCCGCCTTTAGGCGGGCCACCGTCACCGCGTCCGTGGCGATGGGAAGGTCCTTGAACATCGGCATGCCCCATGTGGTGGGCAGGCCGGCGACGTTGTTGGATTCCTTCACCGTCATCGGCACGCCGAGAAGCGGCCTGCCGGTGGCGCCCTTGCCCGCGGCATCGATGCCCTTCGCCGCCGCGCGGGCGCGATCGAAGTCGCGCACCACCACGGCGTTGATCGGCCCGTCCAGCGCTTCGATGCGGGCGATGGCGGCATCGCAGGCTTCCAGCGCGGAGACGGTACCGGCGGCGACGGCCCTGGCGGTTTCGGTCGCGGTGGCAGTGGCGAGGTTCAGATCGTCTCTTGCAGGCATGGCTCGTCTTCCCGGAGATGCGTCAACCAAAGCAGCGACCATGCCGAAAACAAGGCACTGGACCAAGCCGATCTCGCAAGTGCCATCCCATATGGACATGAGCGGTGGCGGTGTTGAATGCTGCCGTGCTGGTGAGGCAGATCGAAAGCCGAGACATTGTCCCAAGGCGGCACCGGCCCACGTCTGGAATTCAGTTGGGATCCAGCCAAGGCGGCATCCAACCTCTCCAAGCACGGTGTCGCCTTCTCGCAGGCGGCGACGGTGCTGTTGGACGCACTGGCCATCACGGTATTCGACGCGGACCACAGCGCATCGGAGGATCGTTGGTTTACCCTGGGGGTGTCTGCGGATGGCAGGTTGCTGGCGGTGTCACATACCCACATCGACACCGGACCAAACCATGCCCGGATCAGAATCATATCCGCGCGCACCGCCACGAGGAACGAACGCCGCCAGTACGAGAACAAGCAAATCCAGTTGTGAAACCTCGGCTGCGCAGTGCATGGTGACAGTATGAAACCAGACGACGACATGCCCGAAGAGATCGACTTTTCGAATGGCAGGCGGGGCAAGTTCTCGCGCCCAGGTGCGCGGATAAGCCTGCCGGTCTATCTCGATGCCGAAGTGCAGGATTTTCTGGCGGCACGCGCCGACGCACGCGGCATCGATGTCGGCCAGCTCGTCAACGAATTGCTGAAAAAAGACATTGAGCTGATCGAGGCCGCTGGCTGACGCAAGCGGGTGAGGCGGCGCCGGATCATCGATCGCAGCGCCGCAATCCGATTCCTACAGCGCGCCCGCCAGCCGCTTGCTGATGATCGCGTTGGCCTCGGCCATGATGCGGTCGATCAGTTCTTTCACCGTCGGGATGTCGTGGATCAGGCCCGCCACCATGCCGCAGGACCAGGCGCCGGCATCCATGGCGCCGTCCTTCATGATCTTCGGATAGACGCCGGCCACCTCGCCGATGATGTCCTCGAACTTGATGCCGGCGCCCAGCGCCTTTTCCTTTTCCAGCAGGCGCTCGACCGCTTCGTTCTTCAGCACCCGCTCGGTGTTCCGCAAGGGGCGCATGACGAGGCGGGTATCGAGTTCGCTCGCCGCCACCAGGGCCTGTTTCACGTTCTCGTGGATGGGGGCTTCCTTGGTCGCCATGAAG
>Ga0164290_1001302_pt1 | contig 40738 bp, 30 predicted proteins | sample Micstemetagenome_FD_108782 | JGI IMG/M metagenome (GOLD analysis project Ga0164290, IMG submission 108782) | Contaminated culture microbial community from soil near Moab, Utah, USA - Microcoleus steenstrupii SON62 (Illumina Assembly) | ecosystem: Environmental > Terrestrial > Soil > Soil crust...
CTGATGTCTGATGTCTGATGTCTGATGTCTGATGTCTGATGTCTGATGTCTGATGTCTGATGTCTGATGTCTGATGTCTGATGTCTGATGTCTGATGTCTGATGTCTGATGTCTGATGTCTGACATTTTTTGGATATGCAAGGTAGTACTTTGTTCAAATTCTATATCAGACATCCTACATCAGCTATCCGCCATTCACCATTAGCTATCTGCCATCTAATACTTCAAGATATCTCTTATAAAATTATGGTATTCTGAAAAGCTGGGAAGGTTGTTATGTCCGCCACCATGTATGCGTATCAGCGTAATTTTATGGGGATTGAATTGTTGTAGTTTTTCGCTGTGCTGAATTGGGATCAACCTGTCTTTTGTACCGTGAATGATATAGGTATGACAGTTGACTTTCTGTATCCATTTATCGGTACGTAAATGAAACCGAAGTACGTACTTGACAGGTAGTATCGGAAGAAATCGCTCCACTACTTTTTTAAAACTATAATAAGGAGCATCTAATATCAGGTAACGGGGCTGGTTGTCGGATGCCAGTTTAGCTGCAAAACCACTGCCCATGCTTCTTCCATACACGAGAATATGATGCTGCTGGTATTTTTCGCTGAGTTTTTCGTACACATGCTGCATATCATTCAGCATATCTTTTTCTGTTCTTTTACCGGTACTTTTACCAAAACCCCTGTAATCAACAAGTACCACATCATAATCGTACCGGTAAAAATCTTTGGCATATTTGGCCCAGCCTTTAATACTCCTGGTATTACCATGTAAGTAAAGGATCAACCCTTTGGGTTGATCGCGGTAGAAATGAAGTCCATTGATGCGTACACCGGCAGCAGGCTCAAAAAACAACTCTTCAAAGGGAATATCATATTCAAAACGAAAGTCGTGTTTGAGTTTCTCTGGTTTGAATATTAGTTTTTCCTGCACTAAGTATGCCAGAACCGATAATAAGAGAATGCCACCTATGGTGTAAAGAATAATCAAAAGCAGTGTTTGCTGTAAGTTCCGAAAAAAAGCAGAATATAGGAAGTTTGATTTTTTGATCTTTGATTTCCTGATAGCTCAATTCGAAAAATCAAAGATCATAAAATCAAAGATCAAAGCTGTTGCTTCCACGCATCCATACCGCCACTAAGGTTTATCAGGTTGGTGAAACCAAATTTTTCTTCCAGTCTTTGTATCGCAATCTGGCTCCTGATACCTTTTTTGCAATACACAATAACGGGCTGGTTGGTCGGAATTTGTGCGCTACGTTGCAATATTTCATTCAGCGGAATAAGCGTTCCGCCAATATTATAGTCGGTATGTTCATTTTTTTCTCTTACATCGAGTAAGAAAACCTTGTCTTTGCTGAGCAGCACTTTTAAATCCTGTGGTGAAATATGGGTCATTCTAATTCACTTCCTTCATAGTATACCCGTTTTAAATTTAGTCTGGAAACAGGCGCAACAATTAACGGGAATTTTTCAATGGTTACATTACTGGGGTCAAGACCAAAACCTCTTTCCTCACCCAGACTGATTTCTTTAAGCCAGAAATACAGTTTCATAACAATCCGTTCAAGGAAGGGCAGCTCATTATCCTGACTCAGGTATTTTTCCAGTACAATAAACTGGAAGTCGCCTACCACATTATTTTTTTCCAGACTTTCATAGCGGCTGGTAATATTCACTTCCTTATTATTGACCAGTTCTTCCACCACTTTGCGGAACATGAGGTTAATGCGTTGCTCCACGCGGAAGCCCAGTCTGAATTCTACACGTATGATATCGTTAGGAATAATATGTTCTACAGAGAACTCACAGGTATAAGGATCATCAAGTACATCTACATGCACAAACCAATAAATATCTGCTCTTTTTGGTTTTTTATTGAGGATGGAATAGATGATTTTGTGTTCAATTTCTTTCGGATTATTGGCGCTGGTCATATACACCAGGTGAGTGGCGTATTTGGGAATAGTTTTGTCGTTGCTCAGTTCCTGGATCATGGGTATATAATGTTCCAGCCTGACAAATTCCACATACCTATTTTTAATTTTACGGCTACGGAACCATACATACATCACTGCAAATAAACCACCGCCTACAATCAGTGTTACATAACCACCATTCATGAATTTTTCAAGATTGGCTACTAAGAAGGCAACTTCTATGGCGAGGTATACCAGCAAATAGAGGTAGATCCATGCAGGTAAAACTCTCCTGCTCACGAGAAAATTGGCAAACAAAATGGAGGTGCTGATCATACACATGGTAATGGCCAGTCCGTATGCCGCACCCATATTGGCTGATTTCTGGAAATACAGTACGATGGCCACACAGCCCACAAATAATAACAGGCTGATACCCGGAATGTATAATTGCCCCTTTTCTTCCGTAGGGTAATGGATTTTCATTTTAGGCCAGAGGTTCAATCGCATGGCCTCGCTAATCAGGGTGAAAGAACCGGATATCAACGCCTGGCTGGCAATAATGGCGGCAGTAGTAGCAATGATAATACCCGCCAGTTTAAACCATTGTGGCATGATACCAATAAAAGGGTTAAATCCACCGGCAATTAAATGCTCCGGAATGGGACCTCCTTCATAATTGGCCAGTAACCAAGCACCCTGACCAAGGTAGTTCAGTATCAGGCAGATTTTTACAAATACCCAGGAGATACGGATATTGCCTTTACCACAATGCCCGAGGTCGCTGTATAATGCTTCGGCACCAGTGGTACAGAGAAAAACAGCACCCAGTAACCAGAAACCTTTCGGATAATTGGTGAGCAGGTCAACGGCATAATAAGGATTGAATGCTTTGAAGATGGCAATATCATCAAGTAAATGAATGGAACCTAATATCGCCAGCATGGTAAACCAAACAAACATGATGGGGCCAAAAAGCCTCCCGATAGAAGCGGTACCAAATTGCTGCATGAAAAAGATCAGCGAAATAATCGCAATTACAATACCAACGATGGTACTGGTTTGAATATGACTGAAGGAAGGCAATTGTTTCAGACCCTCGATTGCAGAGGTGATAGAGATAGGAGGGGTAATGATACCATCGGCCAGCAAAGCCGCACCACCTATCATGGCAGGCACCACCAGCCATTTTTTTCTTCTTCGTACCAGTGCATACAAACTGAAAATACCACCTTCACCTTTGTTATCGGCCTTTAAAGTAAGGATTACATACTTGAAAGTTGTTTGAAGGGTCAGGGTCCAAATTACACAGGAAAGCGAACCCAGAATCAGTTGCTCATTAATGACTTTACCATGAATGATTTCATTGAGTACATAGAGAGGTGAAGTACCGATGTCTCCGTAAATAATTCCTAATGCAATGATGAGTCCTGCAGAAGTTACCTTGTTTAAATTCTTGCTCACGCCAGACAGACCCGGCCTTTGTGCCGAAATCTTTAACAAATGTATAGGAAAAAACAAGGAACTATAAATACTATATTAACATAGAAATTAAGATTTATTTCACCCCAGCTAGGCAACAGTATTTACCCGTTTGGGGTTTTACTCCAGAAAAGACAATGTGGTTGCCTCCAGGATGGTTTTGGGTTGTTACCCTGTTCCTATCCACTTAAACCTTACTTTTGAAATACATTAAATACAGTCGGGGATGAAAAAGTTATGCTTATTGCTTGTCTGGATATTCCTGGGGGTTATGGCCAATGGCCAGGCCCAGCAAATTACCTATTCTGAACCCGACAGGGAAGATGCCCGCGCCATGGGTTTCGAGGTAATTGGAAAAATCAGCGGTAAGATACTGGTCTATAAAAATTACCGTGACCTGAACTTTATCTGCGTTTTCGACAACAATATGAAAATGGTGCAAAAGCAGAAACTCAATTACCTGCCCGAAAGGATGCTGAGTACCGATTTTCAGCTTTATCCCGAATTTGCTTATCTGTTTTATCAGTACCAGCGCAGAAATGTGCTCTATGCTATGGCGGTAAAGCTTGATGGCAATGGTAATAAAGTTGGTGACCCTATTCAGCTGGATACAACGAATAATATCAATTCATCTTCCAGTAAAATATATTCTGTATTGTTCAGCGATGACAAACAAAAGATCATGCTTTTCAAAGTGAGCAGCCAGAATGAGCGGATGCATGTACTCACCACATTGTTATTTGATAAGGAACTGAACCTGTTAAAAAAGAGTCGGGTAGGTGTTGATATGCCTCAACGGAATGATTTTCTCTCAGAATTTATCATTGATAATGATGGTGACCTTGCCTGTATCAGGGCCTCAGGTACTTCACAGAATGATAATATTAATAAAGTAACGCTGGTAACCAAGAAAGCCGGCGAAGATAATATCCAACTATCTGATCTTTCCATCAAAGGCATTTACCTCGATGATATCAGGATTAAAGCTGATAACCTGAACAGGCACTATATTATTACTTCTTATTTCAGTAAACTCCGGAGAGGTAATATTGATGGCTTATATTATTATCTGTGGGACAAGGATACCAAAAAGGAAATGCTCAATACCACTACAGCTTTCAACGATGAGTTCAGGTCTGATGCGAAGGGTGATGGTAACCTGAAATCTGCTTTTAATGATTTCTTCCTCAAAAATATCATCCTGCGGAAAGATGGTGGTTTTATTGTTATTTCCGAATCGGCTTATAGCAGTACACGCGGTAATACCTTAAGCAGGTGGGATTATTTATATGGATCACCCTACTGGTCGCAGCTTGATTATTATTCATGGAACAGTCCGCTGGGTTATTATCCCTGGTGGCGATCAACGGCATTCAATACCAACTTAACCCGTTATTATGCCGATAATGTAACGGTCATTTCTTTTGATCCAAAGGGTAAGATGGAATGGAGTAATGTAATCCGTAAAGCACAGTACGACGATAATACCGACAACTTTATTGGTTTTGGTATGCTAAACGCCGGCGACCGTTTACACTTCCTCTTTAACGTACAGGAAAAAAGAGATAATGTATTGTCTGACCAAAGTATTGCCCCCAATGGACAAATCAACCGGAACCCAACTTTTAAAAACCTTGACAGGGGTTATAGTTTTATGCCCCGTCATGCAAAACAGGTGGGTGCAAGGCAGCTGATTATTCCATGTCAGTACCGCGGTTATACCTGTTTTGCAAAAATTGATTATTAACCCTTTTATCTGCTCACGTGGTTTTTCTATTTCGCGATAAGTCATTTATTAATATTTTCTTTTTAGCAATACTGAGTATTGGCGTTCATTTTCATTTCCTGATGGAAGCCCCGGTAGTAGATACCAATAGTGGTAGTAATGACGGACTATTGTCACTTATTCTCGATAGGTATATTCTGTCTCTCCCGGCGGCGGTTCGCTTTCTTTTATATCATGCTTTAATACTGGTGCAGGCTATCAGACTTAATATGGCCATGAATGAACTGAAGATGTATCCATCTAACACTTTTGTTCCTGCCATGACTTATGTATTATTAACGGCCATGCTTCCCCAATGGTGTGCTATTTCGCCGGCTCTCGTTACCAATTCACTGGTAATATGGATTTTTGTTAAACTAAGCCGCTTATACAACCATCCAAGTCCGAAAACATTATTGTTCAATACGGGTTTAATTGCCGGCTTATCTGTTATCTGTTATCACCCGATGGCCATACTTATTGGTGTGGTATTATTTGCACTGGCAGTGGTGCGTCCATTCAGACTTGCAGAATGGCTGGTATTATTGATTGGTGTGGTATTACCTTATTATTTTGTTGTATCGATACTTTACCTGACGAACCGACTTCCTGCCATAGCCTCCATGCTCCCCAACTTTTACATCGGGTTACCAGCGGGGTCAAATGACAAAACCCTGCTATGGGGTTTGGGTTACCTGGGTCTGGCCCTTGTACTAGGTCTTTTCTTCTGGCAGGTAAGTATTGGAAGGATGGTGATACAGATCAGAAAAAACTGGGGGGTAATGATGGTTTTATTAGTTACGTTATTGCCTGTACCATTTATTTTTCAACTGGGCGGACTTGAATCGGGTTTGCTGGTACTTGTACCTATCAGTGCCTTTGCTGCCAATGCTTTTGGTAATCCACGCAACCTGGGTTTGCCGAATTTATTCTTTATACTGGCCCTTGTGGTCATTGCCATGAACAACTGGCAACTGTTGAAAAATTAGCCCGCCATTAACGCATGCAGGCTTACCTTTGGGGCACCAAACACAGGATTTTAAAAAAATTGTGTTTATTTGCTTAGTCATTACTAAGTAAACCCTCAAAACCATAAATAGAACTCCATGAAATTCGGCGTTGTTGTTTTCCCGGGATCTAATTGCGACAGGGATATGCAGGATTCATTGCAAAATGACCTGGGTAAAGAAGTAATCATGCTCTGGCATAAGGATAAAGACCTTAGCATGTTTACCACTGATGATTGTATCATACTTCCCGGCGGCTTTTCTTATGGTGATTACCTCCGTTGCGGCGCTATTGCACGTTTTAGTCCAATGATGCAGAGTGTGATAGAATTTGCCAATAAAGGAGGAAAAGTGCTGGGCGTTTGTAATGGATTCCAGATTTTATGCGAGAGTGGTCTTTTACCCGGCGTTTTATTACAGAATGCCAACCAACAATTCATCTGTAAGAATGTTTTTATAAAGCATGGAGAGGGTGATGCTTTGAAAATACCCATTGCACATGGCGAAGGAAGGTTTCATGCTGATGATGCCACCCTTAATGCACTGGAAGCCAACGGACAGGTTATTTTCCATTATTGTGATGAAAACGGAAAGATTGATCCGGCTCATAACCCCAATGGCGCCATCAGAAATATTGCTGGCATCCGTAATGCCGGTAATAATGTATTTGGAATGATGCCACACCCGGAAAGGGCAACCTCTACTGCACTGATGAACCTCGACGGCAAAAAAGTATTTGAAATATTGGGTCTGAATTAATTTGTAAGGTTTTTAAATCATCACAGTCATTATTGACACAGCATATGAAAAAGCTCATTTATACGCTCTTATTATCCATGGCAGCCACTGCTGTTACTGCACAGATTAAAGATCCGGTAAGCTGGACTTTTGAAGCAAAGAAAAAAACTGCTGATACCTACGAAGTGGTGCTTTCGGCCAATATTCAGGGCAAATGGCATATCTATTCGCAGAAAACCGGTAAGGGTGGTCCCATTCCTACCAAAGTAAGTTTTAAAACCAATCCTTTATTAAACATTACTGGTGCAGTAAAGGAAGTTGGTAAGGTAGAGAAGATTTACGATGAAATATTCCAGACCGATGTGTTATATCTCTCCAATAAAGTTCAATACGTTCAAACTGTTAAACTGAAAGGGAAGGCCAAAACAAATATCACCGGCACCATTGAATACATGGTTTGTGATGACTCACAATGTTTACCACCGGCAAAAAAATCATTTGATATCAAACTTCAATAACCCCCTTTCATTCGGATGAAAAAAATCGCGCTTTTTTTGGTGATGCTGTTTGGTACAGCAGAGATGGCTTTTTCGCAGGAAGCGAATATGTTGCAATGGCAGGTTTCATCAAAAAAAGTAAGTGAGGGGGTGTACGATATTAGTGCCAGAACCACTGTGCCAACAGGCTGGGTTTTATATGGTCTGAACCCATCTGTTGAAGGACTCGAATCACTGAAATTCAGTTTCAGCAATGAGAACATTAAACTAACAGGTTCACCAACAACTCAACAGAAAGCAAATACAGAAACTGATCCTATTTTTGAAGGAAAATCTTTGTTGGTTTATACAGGTGCTTTAGTGGTTCAACAACGGATTTCTATTGAAGGTTTTGTACCCGAAAAACTACCATTTACAATTGGTTCCAGTCTTCGTAAAGCAGATGAGTTTAAAACAGAAGAAGCATCACTTGAAGTATTACTGGAAGGTGGTAAAGCCGTAACCGAAGCTGCAGCAAGGATTAAAATTTCCACGATCAACCTGGCTCATCCGGTGAACGATTGTGGAGCCACCAGTGGTCCTATTTCCGACAGCGGTGTGTGGTCTGTTTTTCTGCTGGGCTTTTTAGGTGGATTGATTGCCCTGCTTACCCCCTGTGTATTTCCCATGATACCAGTTACTGTTTCATTTTTCACCAAGAAAGCATCGAATAAAAGACAGGCCATTAAAAACGGTGTATTGTATGGCTTTTTTATATTACTGATCTATGTACTCGCAAGTGTTCCCTTTCATTTACTGGGAAACGTGCAACCTGAAATATTTAACAGCATCTCTACGAATTCCTGGCTGAATATTATTTTCTTCCTCATTTTTATTGCATTCGCCATTTCCTTCTTTGGCTTTTTCGAACTCAGCTTACCCTCAAATATTGCGAGTAAGGCCGATTCGAAAAGCGGGCTGGGCAGTATTGGCGGTATATTTTTTATGGCGGTTACCCTGGCCATCGTTTCTTTCTCTTGTACAGGTCCTATTCTGGGGTCTTTACTGGTAGGTTCATTGAGTGGTGGCGCATGGCAACTTACTTCGGGTCTGGCAGGTTTTGGACTGGCACTAGCTTTGCCATTTGCTTTGTTCGCCATGTTTCCTAACTGGCTGGCATCTTTACCAAAATCTGGCGGCTGGCTCGATACGGTAAAAAAAGTGCTGGCATTTGTGGAAGTGGCACTGGCTTTTAAATTTTTATCAAATGCAGACCTGGTGATGCACTGGGGTATACTGAAAAGAGAAGTTTTTATCGGTATCTGGATATTAACTGGTTTGGGTCTTACACTGTACCTCTTTGGTATACTCCGTTTACCACACGATTATAAGGGTATGAAGATTGGTAAAGGGAGAAAAATAGCAGGCGTAATCGCTTTACTGTTTACACTCTACCTTGTTCCCGGTGTTACGCCTACCAAATATGCCAATCTCAAATGGCTGAGTGGTTTTCCTCCACCCTTGAGTTACAGTATTTATGGTAAGCAGAATGTACACGGCAAAGGGCTGGAACCCAATGTTATCAATGATTATGAGCAGGCATTACAAATGGCAAAAGAGCAGAACAAACCCTTACTGATAGATTTTACCGGCTGGGCCTGTGTGAACTGCAGAAAAATGGAAGAGAATGTATGGACCCAACCCGAAGTATATAACTATATCAAAGAAAACTTCATCCTTGTATCATTATATGTTGATGACAGAGAAAAACTGCCTATCGAACAAAGATTTACTTATACCACTGCCGATGGTACACAGAAACAACTGATAACGGTTGGTGATAAATGGGCCACTTTCCAGGCTGAAAACTTTAACCAGGTAACACAGCCCCTCTATGTCATCATGGATACTGCAGAGCGGTTATTGAATCATCCGGTGGGTTATACACCCGATGCCGCAAAATATGTGGAATGGCTGAAATGTGGGAAAGCTGCTGCCGGACAGTAACTGTTATAACACAATCTGTTTCTCCATCATCATCTTCCGCAGGTTAATTAACCCATAGCGCATTCTTCCCAATGCCGTATTGATACTGCAATTGGTAATCTGCGCTATTTCCTTAAAGCTGAGGTTGGCATAATGACGGAGTACAATGATTTCTCTTTGTTCTTCCGGTAAGAGATCGAGCATGCGGCGAACACGGTCGTGACTTTGTGCACGCATGAGTTTAGCCTCAGGACCTTCATCGGCAATCTGTATCACTTCAAAAATATCCTGATTATCGCTGGTTTTAATGGCAGGTGCTCTTTTTACCTTACGGAAGTAGTCTACACAAAGGTTATGAGCAATACGCAGTGCCCATGGAAGAAACTTGCCTTCTTCCGTATACCTTTTATTTTTAAGGGTATCGATAATCTTGATGAATACATCCTGGAACAGGTCCTCAGCCAGATAGCTGTCTTTCACAAAGAAAAGAATAGAGGAGAATATCTTATCCTTATAACGATTTACCAATACCTCAAAGGAATCAGCATCTCCATCCTGGAAGGAACGAATCAAATCAATATCAGACGCGTGGTCTAATGTTTTCATGGTTAAGGCTTTTGGGCAACTAAAAACAGGATATTGGATATTAAAAACCTGCCCTTCACCCCGATATTATTACCCGGATGATAAAACAGTTATGTTAAATTATACATCTTTTATACCCGGTTTTCTTTTGTGGATACATTGTTTTTCAGTCTAATGGTTATTCACATTTTTCACATCTGTTTTTCAGACCACCCCAATCCAGCATTTTATTTCTTCATTTTCTAAACCAGCCCTTCATTATTGTGTTTAAATTGCTACACTTATGGCAACAAAGACGAAAGCGGCCGGACTCACTAAAACCGGTCAGGAAGGAATGGATGATATTCTGGTGAAAGGTGCTCGCATGCATAACCTTAAGAATGTTACAGTTGCCTTTCCGAGAAATAAACTCATTGTAGTGACCGGTGTTTCCGGTAGTGGTAAATCATCTTTAACCATCGATACACTTTTCGCAGAAGGACAGCGTCGTTATGCTGAAAGCCTGAGTGCCTATGCACGTCAGTTTATGGCGCGGATGGTAAAACCTGATGTGGATTATATCAAAGGCTTATGCCCTGCCATCGCTATCGAACAAAAAGTAATTACCAGAACGCCGAGGAGCACGGTAGGTAGTATGACTGAAATTTATGATTACCTGCGTCTGCTGTTTGCAAGGGCAGGTAAAACCATTTCTCCTGTCAGCGGTAAAGAGGTAAAGAAAGATGATGTAAGTGATGTAGTCACCATGGTAAAAACCATGAAGCAAGGCTCGAAAGTGTTGGTACTGGTGCCTTTTAAGCAACATGCTAACCGCGATACGAGAGAGGAGTTGAATATTCTGATGCAGAAAGGGTTCTCCAGGATATGGAGCAAAGTAGATAGTGAGGGATCTGTATTACGCATTGAAGATTTACTGGAGCTAAGTGATAAAGAATTGCAGCAAAAAATAGCACCCTCTAAAAAAACAAAAACAAATGCGGCCAATCCGGTCTATGTGCTGGTGGATCGTTTAGTGACCAAAGACTTTGAAGAAGAGGACTTACATCGGTTGTCGGATTCTGTAAATACTGCTTTTTACGAAGGTGAAGGAGAAATGTACCTTGAAGTAGATGGCAAGACACTGCATCATTTCAGTAATCGTTTTGAACTGGATGGTATTGTTTTTGAAGAGCCGGTACCTAATTTGTTTTCATTCAATAATCCATATGGAGCCTGTCCGGTATGTGAAGGATTCAGCCAGGTATTGGGAATCGATAATGACCTGGTTATTCCCGACAGAAGACTGAGTGTGTATGAAGGTGCTGTGGCTCCCTGGAAAGGGGAGAAACTGGGCTGGTGGAAAGATCAGTTTGTGAAAGCGGCAGGTAAATCGGGCTTTCCGATTCATAAACCGGTTGCTGAACTCAGCAAAGAACAATACCAGCAGTTATGGAAAGGAATGGGTGGGGCGTATGGTATCGATGATTTTTTCAAAGAGGTAGAACAGAATTTATATAAGGTTCAGTATCGCGTTCTGCTCAGCCGCTATCGTGGCCGAACTACCTGTACCAGTTGTGAGGGTTATCGCCTGCGAAAAGAAGCTTTATATGTAAAAGTAGGCAACAGGCATATCGGTGAACTTTGTGAGTGGCAGGTACGCGACCTGAAAAAATGGTTCGATGAGCTCCAGTTATCAGAACACGACAAACAGGTGGCCAAAAGAATTTTACAGGAAATACACCAACGTATTCAAACCCTGCTCGATGTAGGATTGGGCTACCTCACCCTGAATCGACTCGCTAATTCATTGAGTGGTGGTGAAAGTCAGCGTATTCAGTTAACTCGTAGTCTGGGTAGTAACCTAACCAACTCACTGTATATCCTTGATGAGCCTTCCATCGGTCTTCATTCAAGAGATACGGAGAGGCTGATTGCTGTATTGAAATCGCTGCGCGATCTGGGTAATACGGTGGTAGTGGTGGAGCATGATGAAATGATGATGCGTGAAGCAGATCATATTATCGATATGGGTCCATTGGCATCACACCTCGGAGGTGAAGTGATTGCAGCAGGTAATTATGATGAAATCATCCGCAACCCTAAAAGCCTTACCGGTAAATACCTTACAGGCGAACTAAAAATTGAAGTGCCAGCCGTTGTTAGAAAATGGAACCGCTCAATTACTGTAGAAGGGGCTGCACAGCATAACCTGAAAAATATAACAGTACAGGTTCCATTGAATACACTTTGTGTGGTAAGCGGGGTAAGTGGTAGTGGTAAAACAACTATGGTGAAACAGGTTTTGTATCCTGCATTGAAAAAGATGAAGGGTGAGCCTGCGGAGAAAGTGGGTCTTCATAATAAGATCAGTGGAGATACTGATTATATTTCACAGATTGAACTCGTAGATCAGAATCCAATTGGTAAATCATCGAGGAGTAATCCTATTACTTATATCAAAGCATATGATAGTATCCGCGACCTGTATTCAAAACAACCACTGTCTAAAATGCGCGGATTTCAGGCGAAACATTTCTCCTTCAATGTAGATGGTGGTCGTTGTGATGCCTGTAAAGGTGAAGGGGAGCAGGTGGTGGAAATGCAGTTCCTGGCTGATGTGCACCTTACCTGTGATGTATGTAATGGAAAAAGATTCAAGGAAGAAGTGTTGGAAGTACAATACAAAGGCAAAAGTATTTTTGATGTATTGGAGATGAGTGTGGATGAAGCGATTGAATTTTTTGGGGAAGAGAAAAATATACGTCAGGCCATACAACCTTTACATGATGTGGGACTTGGATATATTAAACTGGGTCAGAGCAGCGATACACTTAGTGGTGGAGAGGCACAGCGTGTAAAACTAGCCAGCTTCCTCGGAAAAGGAAAAGGAGCCGGTCATATGCTGTTCATTTTTGATGAGCCTACTACCGGTTTGCATTTTCATGATATCCGAAAATTACTGGCATCATTTCAGGCATTAATTGAACAGGGCCATTCATTGATTGTGATAGAACACAACACAGACATTATCAAATCGGCTGACTGGCTTATCGATATGGGGCCTGAAGCAGGTGATGCAGGTGGTCAGGTGGTGTATGCTGGTGTTCCGGCAGGCATCAAAAAAATAAAGGAAAGCTATACTGCGAAGTTTCTGTAAAAAATAAACCCGGGATTCATTTGTACAGCGTGTATGAATGAATCCCGGGTTTATAATATTGTCAGATAATCTATCTCAACCTGTCTACACTCTTCACGAGTTTCTCATCTTTTTTAATGCCAATAATCGCCATCAAAAAGAACACCGGAATGGCGAAGCTGAATATGGCGCTTAGTGCAATGGCACCTGTGTCGTATTTCTTTGTATAAATAAAATACAGGATGATATTAAGTACACTCACTGCCAGCCCTGAAAGTCCGATTCTGAATTGTAAAGGTCTGTTGTTGTAAAGAAAGATATCAACCAATGCTACAATAGCTCCTGCAACGGTGAGGATCATCAGTAGCATATTGGTGGTGGCTGTAAATTCTTCTGCTGGCGTGGTCCCAACACTGCCTACATAAAATGGCATTTTCAAAGTAGCAAAACCACAAATGCTGGCAGCCAATAACCACAATGTTTGTACACGCTGTATCATACTTTACAATTTAGTATTTTCTCCTTCCTCATTCCTTATTCCTCAGTTTCTCTGTTTTTAACCCATTTCCGGATACAAAACAAACTGACTCATAAACTCATTCACCTGCTGCTTAATTTCTTTCAGTTTATTTTCATCATCGGCATTCATCAATGTAGTATCTATGGCATTCACTACAAATTCCATGTCTTTTTCTATCATACCCCTTGTAGTAACAGCGGCAACGCCAAAACGTATACCTGAAGTTACAAAAGCGCTTTTATCATCGTAAGGTACCATGTTTTTGTTGGCCGTGATGTCAGCATGTCCTAATACCTGTTCTGCTTTTTTACCACTAATATTTTTATTTCTAAGATCAATGAGCATCAGATGGTTATCGGTACCGCCACTGATGATCTGATAACCCCTGCTGGTAAATGCCTGAGCCATGGCCTGAGCATTTTTTTGTACCTGTTGCTGATAGGTAAGGAATTCTTCAGTGAGTATTTCACCAAAAGCAATGGCTTTGGCAGCAATTACATGTTCTAATGGACCACCTTGTGTACCCGGAAAAACAGCCATATCGATCAGGTTACTCATTAAACGGAGATTACCTTTTACATCTTTCAATCCGAATGGATTTTCCCAGTCTTTTTTCATCATAATCACCCCGCCTCTTGGTCCGCGAAGGGTTTTATGTGTGGTTGAAGTTACAAAATGGCAATGTTCAAACGGACTTGATAATAATCCTTTAGCAATTAAGCCTGCGGGGTGGGCAATATCAGCCATTACAAATGCGCCAACTTCATCGGCTACTTTACGAATACGTGCATAATCCCAATCGCGGCTGTAAGCACTGGCTCCGCAGATGATGAGTTTGGGTTTTACGCTTCTTGCTTTTTCTTCGAGCATTTCATAGTCCACTAATCCATCATCCCTTTTCACACCATAAAAATGAGGCTGGTACAATTTACCGCTGAAGTTAACGGCTGAGCCATGTGTAAGGTGACCACCCATACTCAGGTCTAAACCAAGGATGGCATCACCCGGTTGAAGAATGGCGAGCATTAAAGCTGCATTGGCCTGTGCGCCGCTATGTGGTTGTACGTTGGCGTACTCAACGTTAAAAATTTCTTTTAAACGGTCAATGGCGAGTTGTTCTGTCTGGTCCACAATCTCACATCCTCCATAATAACGACGACCCGGATATCCCTCGGCATATTTATTGGTCATCACATTACCCATGGCCTGCATTACCTGTAAGCTGGTAAAATTTTCAGATGCAATCAGTTCAATGCCACGGCGTTGACGTTCCAGTTCCTGTTTAATCAGATCAAATACGAGGGTATCTCTTTGCATGTTAAGCGAATTTGTTGCAAATATAAGAAGCGCAGGGCTTCAAGCTGCAAGCCACAAGCTACAAGTAAAGGTTGGTTGTAATTTGTGAGCAATCCAATGCCTATGCAACCCGCTTGATGCTTGTAGCTTGTGGCTTGCAGCTTAAATTTCCACAATACTTGCCCAATGACCAGATTTTCCTATTTTCGACCTCTTGATGAAGTGTCATATTTACATGATTAAACAAAGAACCGTGTGCCCTGATTCATCAAAATAAACCTCCCATGAAAGCAATCATACCTGTTGCGGGTGCTGGAACCAAGCTCAGACCCCATACCTATACACAACCGAAGGCCCTGATACCTATTGCAGGAAAAACGATCCTCAGTTATATCGTGGATCAGCTAAGAGATGCGGGCATTAATGAGTTCATCTTTATTGTTGGGTATTTAGGTGAAAAAATCCAGGATTACGTAAAACAGACTTATCCCGACATGGTGGCCCATTTTGTGTACCAGAATGAGCGCCAGGGTACTGGTCATGCGATAGAACTTACCCGGAATATTGTGGGTAATGATGAAGTATTTGTTGCCCTTGGAGATACCATCTGTGAATATGATGTAAAAGAAGTGGTGAACAGTCCATATAGTATGCTGGGGATAAAAAAAGTGGACGACCCGAGAAATTTTGGTGTGGCTTCAATTGGTGATGATGGATTTATTGAACAGGTAGTAGAAAAACCTTCCATTCCTAAAAGTAATATGGCGCTGGTAGGTTTGTACAAAATCAAGGAAACAGATTTTCTGTTCGAATGCCTGCATCATATTTTCATGCAGGATATTAAAACCTATGGTGAATACAACCTGACCGATGCATTGGATTGTATGATTAAACGTGGTGCCCGGTTTCAGTCTTTTAAAGTAAAGAACTGGTTCGACTGCGGTAAGAAAGAAACACTACTGGAAAGCAATGCCACACTGCTCAAAAAATTTGGTGGTAATATCATTGACGAACATGCGTTTAAAGATACCATCATTATACCACCGGTAAGTATTGCACCGGGTTGCGACATCTCCAATTCTATCATTGGTCCGCATGTGGCCATCGGAGCGAATACGACCATTAAGCATTCCATTGTACGCGATAGTATTATTGGTTCTTATACCAATTTATACGAAGTGGTACTCGACAATTCCCTCATCGGCAGCGACGCATCCGTAAAAGGTCTCAGCAGAAGCCTGAATATTGGTGATAATACGGAGATTGACTTTGGGTAGCACAATGCCAATAGTTCATGGCTGATAGCAGGTAGTTTTACATGTATAAATACCTGTTTTTTGAGGAAACTTTAGGTCTAATTTTGCCCAATGGCATTTAGGTTTGAAGGATTAAATATCTGGCAACAGGCACTTCAGTTATCAATAGAGGTAAATGAAGTTGTTCAACAATTTCCCCATTATGAGTTGTATAGTTTATCAAGCCAGATACGAAGAGCTTCTGATTCAGTAGTTTTAAATATTGCAGAAGGGTCAACTGGTCAGAGCGTACCAGAATTTCAACGGTTTTTGAGGTATGCTCTTCGATCAGGTATTGAAGTTGTCTCATGTTTTTTTATTGCCAGGGAGAAAGGATATCTTACCGAAGAAGTGTTTAGAAGTTATTATCATAAATACGAATTGCTTTGCCGCAGGATTACAAGTTTTCAAAAAGCACTTAAATAAACTATTTGCCATGAACCATAAGCTATCTGCTAACAGAATTACTTCCTTATTCGGAATCCGCTACCCACTCATCCAGGCCGGCATGATATGGGCCAGTGGATGGAGATTGGCGAGTGCGGTGAGTAATGCTGGTGGACTGGGTTTATTAGGAGCCGGCAGTATGTATCCTGAAGTATTACGTGAGCATATACAAAAATGCAAAGCGGCTACTGATCAGCCTTTTGGTGTAAATGTTCCTTTACTCTATCCTGATATTGAACAGCTGATGCAGATTATAGTGGAGGAAAAAGTACCCATTGTTTTTACCAGTGCCGGAAATCCAAAAACCTGGACTGGCTTTTTGAAAGAGAAAGGCATCAAAGTAGTACATGTGGTGAGTAGCAGCAAATTTGCTAAAAAAGCAGAAGAAGCAGGTTGTGATGCAGTAGTGGCCGAAGGTTTTGAAGCCGGTGGACATAATGGAAGAGAAGAAACCACCACCATGGTATTGGTACCTGCTGTTTGCGCAGCGGTAAAAATTCCGGTAATAGCAGCAGGAGGTATTGCCACAGGTAGACAAATGCTCGCCGCGATAGTATTGGGTGCTGATGGCGTTCAGGTAGGCAGTCGTTTTGTATGCACGCCGGAAGCCTCTTCACATATTGCTTTTAAAGAAGCTGTTGTGAAAGCACAGGAAGGCGATACACAGCTGGCCATGAAAAAAGTAGTACCTGTACGTTTATTGTATAACAGGTTTGCTTCAGCCATTAAAGAAGCAGAATTACGTGGTGCCTCTGAAGAAGAACTAAAAAATATATTGGGCCGTGCCCGTGCCAAGAAAGGAATGTTTGAAGGTGATATAGATGAAGGTGAACTCGAAATAGGACAGGTGAGTGCACTCATACATGAAATTAAACCAGCCGCAGAAGTCGTTGCAGAAATAATGAATGAATTTGAAAATTTGAAAATTTGAAAATGAAAGAATTTATCTTGACAAGGATTGTTTACTATTACTCTACTGTCCTGTATGCATAAACAACATGACACCCCTTCATTTTCAAATTTTCAAATTATTCTTCATTTCTGTAAATACATTGAATTGGCCTGAGACAGACATGTTACGACTAAGTCGTTAATACAAACATGTTCGGGTAGATTGGCAACATAGAAAGCAATATCAGCAATATCTTCAGCCTGTAATGCTTTGTAGCCATCGTATACAGCATCGGCTTTTGAATGATCACCCTTGAACCTTACGACAGAAAACTCTGTTTCTGCAGCGCCGGGATGTATAGCAGTGGCTTTTATCCTGTGTGGAAGCAGATCAATACGCATAGCTTTGGTAATAGCATCTACTGCATGTTTACTGGCACAATACGCATTACCATCCTTATATACTTCTTTACCTGCGGTAGAACCAATGTTAATGATATGACCTTTTTTGCGTTCTGTCATGAAGGGTAATACGGCTTTGGTTACATACATCAGTCCCTTTACATTGGTGTCGATCATAGTATCCCAATCGTCGAGACTGGCATTTTCAAAACTGTCTCTTCCTAATGCGAGTCCGGCATTATTTACCAGTACATCAATACTTCTCCACTCTTCGGGAAGTGCATGTAGGGTTGTTGTTACTGTTTTGCGATCCTGTACATCAAAGACCAGCGACAGTACTTTTACGGAATGATTTTTTTCAAGGTCAGCAGCGATTTCATGTAAGCGATCTGCTCTTCTGCCAGTGATGATGCAGTTCCATCCTGCTGCAGCAAATTTGTAGGCAATGGCTTTTCCAAAACCGGATGTGGCCCCGGTAATCAGTATGATGTTCTTCATGGGGCAAAGATAAGCGTTTGTAGGTGGGCGTATAGCTTATAGCATATGGCTGATAGATCATGGCTAATAGCAAAGGGGCATTGCATTAAATAATTTAGGCCATGAACTATACGCCATCTGCTATAAGCCATATGCTATCTGCCCTAAACACTACCTGATCAACACCAACGTACCCTTTTTGTAAACGCGGTTACCCAGCTGATCGGTTCCAATGGCTTCGTATACATAGGTACCGGCGGGTTGTTTTACACCGCTGTAACTGCCATCCCAGCCTTTGCCAAATTGTGAAGTTGAAAAAAGCAATTGTCCCCATCGGTTATATACCCTGAAATGTTGCAGTTGAGCAATACCCACACCAACAGGACGAATGACATCATTACGCCCGTCGCCATTGGGTGTAAAAGCAGAGGGGACAAAAAGATCGGGGCCTGTTTTAAAAACACGAACCAGTATATCATCTTCTGCAAAGCAACCGCCGTTGCCTGTTACCCTGGCGATATAACGAATGGAATCGATTGTTTCAGGTAGTGTGGCTATGGGTGCATCGGTTGTAGGGTCATTTAAGCCTGTTGTGGGGCGCCATAGATAACTGTTACCACCCGTTGCAGATAATTGTAAGGGTCTGCCTGCTACCACAAAAGTATCTCTTCCGGCATAGGCATTTACGGGTGGTGTAACAATGATGTATACGGTATCTGAAACAGGTTTGTTACAGCCTATTGTATCAATGGCTGTTAAAATATACTGTGTAGTTCTTGATGGACCTGCAATCGGGAACAATGTATTGGCATTGATCATTGAACTGGTAGGCGACCATGCAAAACCTGCGCCTACAATACTGCCCGATAATTGTACCCGGTCACCAAAGCAGATGGTGGTATCATTTCTTACCACTGCTTGAGGATAAGGTGCCACCAATACAAAAACAGAATCTCTGTCCTGACACTTACCCAGGTTGGCGGTAACGTAATACATGGTATTCGTTAAAGGTTGTACCAACGGATATTTTGTATTGGCTGCAATAGGGATGCCTGTAGAACTGGTCCATTGATAACTGAGTGCATCACTTACCGGACTTAATGTAAACTGATCGGTTCGGCAGATAGATGTATCTAATCCTAATTCAACATCAATAAAATCGAGTACGTTAACGGTGACCGTATCTGTATTGATACAGCCGTTATCATTTACTGTTACTACATAACGGGTAGTATCTACCGGGTACACCAATGGGTTAGGTGTATTATTACCCGACATCCTGGCCATACTGGCAGCTCTGTCGGGTACCCAGGCAACAGAACCATTGCCTACTGTAGCGTTAAGGCGCAGTGTATCGATACTACAGATCAGTGTATCTCTGAATGCAAGGTTTACAATGGGTTTGTCCAGAATGTTCACTGTTTTCACGATGGTATCAATACAACCTTTGCTGTTACTGGTGATGAGTCTTACCTGTACAGTTTGTGGAGTATTGTATCTCCAGGCAGTATCTTTTCTGGTGGAGGTATCAGCTGTGCTGGTTACATCACCAAGATCCCAACGCCAACTATTCACCACACCGTAAGCTGTGGTGGTAGCGTCAATAAAATTATAGGTGTTGAGGTAACAGGTGCCCTGAACATTAAAGTTTGGAACAAAGCCAGGGTATACACGAACTTGCGCTGTAGTAGAATCCTGGCAGCCACCGGAACTGGTTACTTTGAGCTTTAAAGTATATGTACCAGTATCCGAATAAGTATGTGTGGGTGTAGGGTTAGAAGAAGTAGGGGCATTGCTTTCACCGAAATTCCATAAATAACCAGTGATATTTGAACTGGTGGATTCATTTTGAAAATTCATGGTAAACCCATCGCAGGTAATATAACTTGGTTTGAGGCTGGCACCGGCCAATGAACAATTTGCCACGTTTACATGTATTTCTTTTCGTGTTGTGCCAATTAATACTCCTCCTCTGTACTCATTAACACAGACAGATAATACATAAGTTCCTATGGTTGCTGGAGCAATGCCGGAAATGATACCTGTAGTTGAATTGATCTTTACATTTTGACCCAGTGGGGTACTGCCGGAGTACCCGGGTAAATAAGTAACCGATGAATATGGAGGTTGGCTTGGATTGGTTGGCTTAGCTTCTGTAGTAGGTGTATTTATGCCATCACAAAAATAATAAGACAGACTATCTCCGTCAATATCTGAAGCACTAAAATCGAAAGTAAAAGGGGCATTATAACATAATAGAACAGTATCTCTTTGCACAAAAGAAGGATTACTGTTTTTAGTATAATCTACTCCATTTATGATTCCTGAAATATTAGTGGAATACATAATGCCAGTTGAGTTACTAACACTGAATACATTTATAATTCCATCAATTCTGCAACATCTTTGTACAGATAAAGTATATCCCCCATTAATATTAGGTAAATCGACAGTAGTAGTATATGTGTCGATCCTATAATCAACTCTTGGTTTTGGATTTACGCATGGGTCATAATACTGTTTAACAGGAAGGTCAGTAGTATTGAGCGGAATAATAAGTGTTTGTAGAAATACATTTGTTTGTGCGTTAAAAATACCTAACGAAACAGAAGCATCAATCTGTCCTCCGGATGACAAAAATTCCATATACTGCCTCACAGTAATTTTATATCTCGATGTTCCGGCATTTGTTCCATCACCTAAATATTCATATTGAATCCATCCTCCCTTCAGGTGAGCAGCTTCAGCAATGTCTGCTATGAAACAAATACACAATAAGATGAATAATTTTTTCATGAATTGATCCGGGGCAATACCTGTTAGACGTTAATTGATTAAGGCGTGAAATTACAACCCATCTCACATGTAAAATCAGTATTATCTGTTTTTAACGGGTTTACAACACCTCAACAAGATAAGTATGGGGTGTATTTTGCTGCTTTGTTTGTCAAATATTCGATCTATGACAGGTTTTGACATACAATTTGCATTAATCGTTGCCTTTCAACTTTAAAAATCAGTGGGTTATCTGCTAACGGATTAAAACAACCGTTCCTTTCCGGAATACGGTTTTCCCCGTAAAATCAGTCCCCTGTGTCATATATATGTATGTGCCCGACACCTGTTTCAATGCGTTGAAAGATCCATCCCATCCCTGACCCTGTTCAGTGGTGGAATAGATGAGTTGTCCCCAGCGATTATAAATATTAAAATATTGTAGCCTGGTGATGCCGATGGTCACGGGTTTGAAAATATCGTTGATACCATCTCCATTGGGCGTAAAGGCAGTAGGTACCAGTATATCAGGTTTTCCCTTGTACACTTTCACTTTTATTTCATCTTCACCATAACAACCACCCCGATCGGTTACCCGAAGCCGGTAAATAATTGAATCCACATCATCACCCAGTTGTACAACAGGATTAAGTATACTGGCACTGCTTAGCCCCAGACGAGGTGACCAGCTGTATTGATTACCCGATGAAACAATGGCCTGTAATTGTAATGGCTGATCGGGAACAATGCTGGTATCTCTTCCGGCATTTACCTGAATGGTGGGTATTACATTAACGCGAACCGAATCGGTTACCGTTTTCGGACAACCAGAGAGCGTATCTCTTACCGATAAGGTGTATACGGTACTCTGTGCCGGACCCGCCAATGGATTGAGTGATGCTGTATTGAATAAAGCGTTTGCAGGCGACCAACGGTACGCTGTGCCTGTAAAACTTCCATTTAACTGCACACGGCTGCCATAACAGATAACCGTATCTTCTGTAAGAATAGCTACTTTAGGATAGGGCGCAACACGTACATTGATCTGATCATTGGCCTGACATCTTCCCAAATTACCGGTAACCGTATAAGTAGTATTGGTAAGTGGTCTGGCGACGGGATTTTTAATACCAGGATTATTCAGAGAAGTGGTTGGTGTCCATGCAAAAGAACTGGCAATGGTATTCGGTCGTAAAATAAATGTATCCGTCTGGCAGATGGTAGTATCCGGCCCCAAGGTAACCGTAATGAAATCAACCACATTCACCGTAACTGTATCGGTATTGGTGCAGCCATTTTCCTGCATGGTAACAATATATTTTGTCGTGTCTTTCGGAAACACAACTGGTCGGTTGGTATTGGCAGAGAGTATATTCGTATTGGGTAACCAGTTAAATGTACCGTTACCTGTAACTGGTATCAGTAAACTATCTACACTACAGATAACAGTATCTCTGAAGGGTAAATTAATCAATGGCTTGTCTCTGATGGTAATGGCTTTCCTCACACTATCTATACAGCCTTTACTGCTTTCCGAAACCAGCGTAACAAATACGCTCATACCCTTTGCATATTTGTAAGAAGGATTTTTTAGTAAAGAGGTATCAGTCAGTGTAGTGTCTACTCCAAAATTCCATTTCCATTTATTCACGACGCCATATACTGTGGTGGTAGCATCAAGAAAAAGATAAGGGTTCTGAAAACAATTACCCGCACTGTTAAAATCGGTTTTAAAACCAGGGTATACCAATACTTCTGTGCTGTCTGTACCAATACAACCTTCAGGACCAGTTACAGTTAAGCGGGCCATATATTTTCCGGTATCGGCATATACAAATGTGGGGGTGGGTTGTGAGGAGAAATTATTGGGTGATGATGGAACACCAAATTCCCAGGCATATGAAGTAATGGCAGATGAGGTAGAACCGTTTTGAAATAAGACGGTATTGTTATCACATTTAATAATCTTATCTGGCAGATCGGCTTCAATCAAATCGCAGTCATCTACTTTCAGGATAAAATCTTTTCTATGCTCGGCAATGGCTTTACCGTTACGCCACTCCGTAATACATACACTTACCACATACTGACCACCTGCTGGTGCCGTACCTGATATGATACCGGTTACCGGATCAATACTTACTTTATCACCGAGTGGCTGACTACCGTTAAATGGAGATGCATAAGAGAGTGGTTCCAGTGAAAGTGAGCGGGGCACTGCTGTATTATTACTGCCGCTTGCTGCTGTAAAGCCTTCACAAAAAGAATAGGTTAGTACATCATTGTCTGCATCAGTAGCACCAAAATCGAGGATGAATTTTTTATTCGTACAAACCAGTGCTGTATCACGTACACGGAACTGCGGACTGTTATTGTGTCCTTCAGGTAAGCTTGCCGTGCCGGGAATCCTGGTGATATAATTACTGCCCACACTCAAAGGCGTGGCCAGGTTTGAAATGCGATCAATTCTGCAGCAACCCAGTCTGGATAATACATAACCATTCTGGTTATTGGGCAGAGAAATAATATTGGTATAAATAGCTACTTCGTAACATACTTCCGGATTACCTACCAGGCACTGAAACAATTCTGTTTTTAAACGAAGCCTGTTTACACTTCCTTGAATGGGTAATGATAATTCACTTACCAAAACACTATTGTCGTAAATACCCACATTAACCCTTTCATTTTCTAGTAAGGGGCCGGGTGAAGAGCATTCGCGGAATAAGCGCAGTGTAATCCTATAATTACTTGAATTAGGGGAAGTGCCTGAACCCAGGTATTCATAATACAATTCACCACCGGCAACGTGCCGGGCCAAAGCAGATAATGTGCTTAGCAGCAAAAACATTATGAAGAAACATTTCTTCATAAATAAGAAGAGTACTATTGATGAATGAATGAAATAAGTAATTCATTAAACCTTTCTGTTGCTTCCCACATGCCCATATGTCCTATACCGTCGAGTATATGAATATACGATATTAAAGGAAGATGCGTTTGCTGTAATACATCGTTTAACGGAGCAGCTACATCTTCTGTTCCCATAACGAATAAAACGGGTAGGGGGTTGCTTTTTAATACCTGTGTTCTGTCGGGCCGGTTCATCATGGCATAATAGTATGCCTGTAAGGAAGGAGTAGATAAACCCGCAGCCTGTTCAATAAGCTGTTCCACCGCTTTGGGCTTGTTTTTTTTGAACGATTCGCCAAAAAGATTGGGGATGGTTGTTTTCAGAAATGAATACCCGCCATATTGTTCCATGAGTTCAATACCCCTGAGCCGGTTTTTTTTCTTTTCCTCACTGTCGGCAAATGCAGTGGAATGGAGTAAACCAAAGCCTTTGAGCATGAAAGGAAATTTTTCCGCAAATGCCAATGTGATATATCCACCCATACTATGACCCAGCAAATAGCAGGATGGGATGTTTTCCTGTACTAAGAGTTGTTGAATTGAATTGGCGAGGCTATCGATTGAAAGAAGCGGTTGTGAATGGTGAATGGTGAATGGTGAATGCTGGTGCTGTTCTTTATTGACCATTGACAATTCGCTATTCAAACCCTCCCACTTTGATAGTCCTGTTCCTGGTAAATCAGGTACAATCAGCTTATAATGATCTTTCAAAACGGTTACCTGTTTATCCCAGATACTGCTATCTTCACCAAAGCCATGAAGCAGAACCACGGGTACTCCTTCACCATAGATGGTATAATGAAGGGTGCCACCGGACCAGGTACAGTTTTTAGTTATCATGGTTTGTTTTTTGTAATGCGATCTTTGATTTTCCAAAGCATAAATAAGATGCTTATAAGTGATGCCAGCTTGTATAAATAGTCGCCCCATTTCACATAAAAAGTTTCACCACTTATCACTGGTATGGCATATTTGAGTGTACTCATTTTATTCCAGGGCTGACTTGCACGTATGGAGCCTCCCGGATCTATAATGGCTGATATGCCTGTATTGGCACTTCTGGCCACCCATTTTCTTGTTTCAATGGCACGCAACCTCGCATATTGCAGGTGTTGCTTATGGCCGGGTGTATTACCCCACCATCCGTCGTTGGTCATGATGGTGAGCAGGTTGGCTCCTTTCTGAACATATTCACCAACATATTCACCATATACACTTTCATAACAGATAATTGGGGCGGCGATATATTTATTTCCTGTTGCAGCAAATGTGGCTGCAGAAGCTGATCGACCATAACCACCTGTTGTACCACCAAACTGCTCGAACAGAGGTGCCATGAAATTGAGAAAAGTAGGTAATGATTCTACACCGGGTACCAGTTTGCTTTTATTATAAAAAGAAAGTACGTCTCCATTACGAATATGTACTGCTGCATTGAAGGCATCGTAGTAGGTACCATCGCCCGCTTGTCTGGCGGTTGGTGTTGCTTTTTCAGTACCATAATTTTTAAATGTTTCAATACCCGATACTAAACTCAACAATGGATACTGCCGGCTGAATTCAAAAACCGGCTGGTAATAAAGGTTATTGCTGATATTACTTTGCCAGTCTGCAATACTCATGGCTGTTTCGGGCCAGATGAGTAGTGTTGTCTGGCTATCAACGGCCTGTTTTGACAAGTTGAGTAATAACTGAATCTGTTCTGCCGCTGTTCCTGCATTGAATTTGCCATAAGGATCAATATTGGGTTGAACAACCACTACATTCTCAGTACCTGTTTCCTTGGGCACTGTTGGTTTAACCAGATAACTGATGAGTAAGGGTAAGAACAATAAAAGCAGTACACTTATTATTATTTTTTTGGAGACAGCTTGTTGCTGATAAGATAACCAGCCTTCATATAAAACAATATTGATGAGTATAACCCATAATGTACCTCCCTGAACACCTGTATACTCGTACCATTGAACGGAATCAGGATAAGCAGCGAAGACATTACCCAATGTTAGCCAGGGCCAACTGAGTTGCCAGTTGTGGTGAATATATTCAAAACACATCCAGAAAGCGATGAGTGAAATATAACCCACGCTTTTTCCTTTCTTTTTCAGGTGAAAATAACCCCACCAGGGAAAAGTCATTAACATGCTATTGAACATGATGGCAGCAATGGTGCCAATATCGGTTGAGTTCCACATCCACCAGGTGGTGCCGGTGTTCCAGACTAATAGTCCCCAGTATGCAAGACCAAAAAAGCGTGGTGCAGTTTTCGCCAGATCGGCCACCATGAGTAAAGGTATCCAGGCAATAAAAATCAATGGCATGAGTGGCGATACGGGCCATGCTGCAAATAATAATAGTCCGCTGATGGTACTTAGTAAGAATGCTGATTTTTTCAAACCCGAAAAATTTAGGAACCTAAGTTCGTAATAAAAAAGAAAAGAGCGTCGCTGAATAAGGACGCTCTTGATTGAATCGTATTAATTTTTTATTTACGGCTATAGTTAGGCGCCTCTTTTGTGATATCGATATCATGTGCATGGCTTTCTTTCATGCCGGCATTGGTGATTTTTACAAAAGTGGCCTGCTGTAATGCTTTTATATTTTTAGCACCACAATAACCCATACCTGCTCTCAGTCCACCTACATACTGGTAAACAATTTCACTAAGGCTTCCTTTGTAAGCTACACGTCCTTCGATTCCTTCCGGCACAAATTTTTTGATATCATCTTCCACATCCTGGAAATAACGATCGCCACTGCCCTGGCTCATGGCGCCTAAGCTTCCCATACCACGGTATTCTTTGAATTTTCTTCCTTCATAGATTATGGTATCGCCGGGACTTTCCTGTACACCTGCAAATACACTTCCCATCATTACCATATTGGCACCTGCAGCGAGTGCTTTTACCATATCGCCGGTATAACGGATGCCACCATCTGCTATAACGGGTATGCCTTTTGTTTTTAAAGCCTGACTGGCTTCCATAATGGCAGTGAGCTGCGGAACACCTGCCCCAGCAACAATACGGGTGGTACAAATAGAGCCTGGACCGATACCTACTTTCACACAATCAGCACCTGCTTCTGCCAGTGCGCTGGCACCTGCTGCTGTTCCAACATTACCAGCGATAATCTGCAGGTTTTTGAAATTTTTTCTGAGTGCTTTCAGTGCTTCCATTACGCCTTTGCTATGTCCGTGTGCACTGTCGAGTGTTACTACATCTACGCCTACATGTTGTAAAGCTGCAGCACGATCCATAAGATCGCGTGTTATACCCAAAGCAGCACCTACGAGTAAGCGTCCGAGATTGTCTTTTACTGCATTGGGGAAATTGCTGAGTTGCATGATATCACGATAGGTAATTAACCCAATCAGTTTACCCTGCTTATTGACTACAGGTAGCTTCTCGATTTTATAAGAACGTAAAATTTTCTCTGCTTTTTTAAGATCGGTTCCTTCCGGGGCAATGATGAGGTTGTCTTTGGTCATCACTTCTTTCACCTTTCTCTTTTTATCGGTTTCAAAACGCAGGTCGCGGTTGGTAAGTATACCTACTAGTTTTTGAGCGGCATCTACAATGGGAATACCACCGATTTTATTTTCTTTCATCAGCTTTAAGGCATCGCCGATAGTAGCATCTACGAGTAATGTAACAGGGTCAATGATCATGCCACTTTCACTGCGTTTTACCTTACGAACCTGTTCTGCCTGTTTTTCAATAGTCATGTTTTTGTGCAGGATACCCAATCCGCCTTCACGTGCGAGTGCAATGGCCAGACCAGCTTCTGTTACAGTATCCATGGCTGCAGACAGGATAGGTACATTCAGCGTAATTGCTTTTGTTAACTGGGAACGGATATCCACTTCGCGGGGAAGGATTTCGCTGTAGGCCGGCATCAGCAGTACATCATCGAAGGTGAGCCCTTCGCCAAATAGCCGGGATGCGGCAGCGGTGTTACGGGGAGAAGATTTTCTTGTTGCCATGTGCAAAGATAGTTCAACGGATATATTGAGTCCAAAAAATGATTTTGGCTGATGGCAGATAGACCATGGTCCATGGCACGGTCTATCAACTAACCTTGTAATACTTACCCGGGAGCTGGATGATAATATGCTGTAACTCGAGATTTAAGATGGCTGCCGCTAAGGCTGAGCTGCTGAGTTTGCTTTGCAGGTAGATATCATCAATATGCATTTGCCTCTGTTGCTGCAATAAAGAAAGAATGATATGCTCCTGAGTGTTGAGGTCATAAAAAAGTTTTTTCTCCGGTGTCTTTTTCTTTTTGGTTTCCAGCCATCCCATGGCTTCAAGAAAACTGCCGGTATTTGTAAAACAGCTTGCTTTATTTTCTGTAATGAGTTGTAAACAGCCATTGCTTTTAGCGTCATTGATGCGGCCGGGTAGTGCAAATACATCGCGGTTATACTGAAAGGCAAGATCGGCGGTAATCATACTGCCGCCCTTGTTTGCTGTTTCAATAATAATGGTGGCATCCGACATACCCGCCACAATCCTGTTTCGTTTCGGAAAATGATGACGGTCGGGTAATTCATCGAATAAAAATTCTGTGAGCAATCCTCCCTGTTGCATCATCTCCATGGCAAGCGATTTATGTAGACCCGGATAAATGGTTTTAAACCCATGTGCCAGTACACCAATAGTAGGCACCTGCTGTTGTAAAGCTGTTTTATGGGCTATGGCGTCAATACCATAAGCAAGTCCACTGATGATGTTTACCTGGTAAGGTTGTAGTTCCCTGATGATTTGCTCTGTTGCCCAGCGCCCATATTCTGTATGATGCCGGGTACCAATAATACTAATGATTCTGTTGTGGTTCAGACTGGCATTTCCTTTATAAAATAAAACCAGCGGGGCATCTGCACAGTTGCGTAACCTTCGCGGATACTGATCGTCGGTGATAAACAGTAACTGAATTTTCTTCGCTTCAATCACTGCTAATTCTTTTTCGGCTGCTGAATGGTCGCTGAATTTTTTTACCTGACCCGCTCTGTATGCTCCGATACCCTCTACTGCTGCCAGCTCTTTTAAACGCGCCTTGAATACTGCTGTGGCAGAACCAAACTGTTCAATTAATAATTTGGTAAGGATATTTCCCAGATCGGGTATTCTGGTAAGGGATAACTGACAGATTTGTTCCTGTGTATACATCCCGACAATATCTGGATTTTATAGGCACAGAAATCAGGTATTTATACGTAGACTTTTACCTTATAATGATATGTCGCTGTACTCATTTCATGTACTACAAACCTATTACTGTAAAACTGGTTCTCCTGTTTTTAGCCCTTCCGCTTTCAGTATTATTATCTGCAATAGGTTGTGTGTCGCCATAACCCTTATAAGATAAACGCGTGGGCTCTATTCCTTTTCCAGTCAGGTAATCAACAATGGCTTTTGCACGGTTGGTGGATAGTAAAAGATTATCTTTTGGATTACCCGTATTGTCTGTATGTCCACTGATCTCTACTTTCAGTGTAGGATTATCCTGTAATACCTGTATCAATTGCTGAAGTTCAACGAGGCCATTGGCTGGTAAATCATAACTGTTGGTGGCAAATAAAATATTGTTGAAAACAAAACTGGCATTTAACTGAACCGGATTGAGCCTAATATCTTTTTTGTAAGTACTGTCTGCTTCTATACGGTTCAAAGCATATACTTCACTATAAAACAAATACCCTTTTCTGTTTACGGTAAACGTATAATCTTTTCCGGTAGGAAGTGTTACGAGATAATCTCCCATTTCATCTGTCTGCACTTTCATCAACACCAGGTTACTGTTATGATCCGTTAATTCAACAGTAGAAGGAATACCTTGTCCTGTTTTTGCATCTACTACTTTTCCTTTTACATATAAAGTACGGTTGGGTCTGATATTGGGCCTTAGCTGAAAACGGTATAAATCGAGGTTGCCGCGGCTGTCGCTCCTGTCGCTTGCATAATAAGCAGTTAAACCATTGGCTGAAACAGCTAAGCTGCCTTCGTTTTCGATGGTATTGATGGGATAGCCCAAGTTTTCAGGCACTCCCCATTCACCTTTATCGTTTTTACGCAATACAAAAAGATCGGAATTGCCATAACCCGGTAAACCATCTGATGTATAAAAAAGTGTCTGGTTATCGGCATGAATAAAAGGGGCCAGTTCATCACCTGCTGAATTTACAGCAGGGCCCATATTAACAGCACGACCCCAACGTCCATTGGGCTGGCGAACAGACATATACAAGTCTCTTCCACCATACCCCCCCGGGCGGTTACTGCTGAAATAGAGTACCCGCTTATCCGGACTTAATGCCGGTGAACTTTCCCAGAATTCTGTATTCACCGTTGAACCAAGGTTTTGTGGCTCGCTCCATCCCTGTGGGGTGTATTGTGAAAGATAGATATCATATCCCCCTAAACCGGGTCCGGATAAATTACCGGCAAATAATAACCATTCACCATCCTGTGAAACCGTGATGGCACCTTTGAGTGGTTCAATATTAATATCGCCCTCAATCAGTTCGGCCTTACCAAAACGTTTGTTGTTGATAGTGCTTTGCATGAAATCTTCACGCTGGTCGCCGGTTCTTCTTGTAAATACCAACAGGCTGTCGGTAACAGTAACAGAGGGATAATATTCCGAACGTGGGCCATTCACACTGTCACCCAGATTTACCGGTGCAAACTGGTAATCGGTAACGGGGTGTTGTTTTGCATATTGTATGGCAAACATATAAGTCCCCTTTCGGTACTGTGCACTTTTTAAACCACGGTCACTCAGGCCGGGAATCGTTAAAAAATAATTGACCGCTTCCAGTGCTTCTTCAAACCTGCCCAGTCCGGCAAGATTAATGGAATAGGGAAGGTGATAGACGTTAAAATACAGTGGGTCTTTAGCTTTTGCCTTTTCATACAGGTTTACAGATCGCTGGTATTGTTTTAATTCACCCATGGCTCCTGCAAGTGATAAATACGCATCTATAAAATTGGAATCGATATTAATACAATCAATTAATACAGGTACTGCATTACGGGTGTCGCCATCCTTTAATAAGCTGATGGCCTCTTCATAACGTGCGAGGGCTTTTGGTTTAACCTTATCAGGATCATATGCCTGGGCAGTGGCACCTATTGAAAAAAAAAGGGTCAGGAGACCGATGATGATATTCCGGTTTTTCACGTTCGAAAGTTCGGAAAAAACAACAGAGCAGCTTGTTAAAATTATTTTCTTAGGGAACGTTAATGTATTTGTGTACCTGCAGGCTCAGTTCCCATTGCGGATGAGCTTTTATATAGTCAATGATCATAGGTGTAACAATAGCTGCTTTGTCCCACTCAGGTTGCAGATAAAGTTTACAACCCGGCTGTACTTCTGCTGCATAGGTCTCGGCCCAGGCAAAATCATGTTTATTGAAGATGACTACTTTTAATTCATTGGCCAGTGGAACCAATTCTGGTATGGGTGCCTTGAATTTTTTGGGTGATAAACAGATCCAGTCCCAATGCCCGCTGAAGGGTGATGAACCCGATGTTTCAATATTGGTTTCAAAGCCTTCTTTCTTCAATGCCAGTGTTAATTCATCTAAGTTATGCATGAGCGGCTCACCACCGGTAATCACGGCCAGTCTCGCAGGAAATGCAGCTGCGTCGGCAACGATCTTATCGATGCTTATCTGCGGATGTTTATCAGCATCCCAGCTTTCTTTTACATCGCACCATACACAACCAACATCACACCCACCAAGTCTGATAAAATAAGCAGCACGACCCTGGTGAAAGCCTTCGCCCTGCAGGGTATAGAACGCTTCCATAACGGGTAATGTGCTGGTATGTTGAGGATGTGGTATGATGTGTTTTTTTGTGGTTAGAAAATGGGGCTAATGGTTCATGGCCAATAGCATATGGTTATTTTGTTTTAATAAACTATTTGCTATGAACTATTAGCCATTTACCCGCTGCTCGTATGCCTGCATGGTATTTTTCAGCAGACCTGCAATTGTCATTAATCCAACACCGCCGGGTACTGGTGTAATGGCTGCTGCTTTTTGGGCTACTTCATCGTAGGCTACATCGCCTTTGATACGGAAACCTTTTTTAGCAGTACTGTCTTCTACACGTGTAATACCTACATCGATGATGACGGCGCCTTCCTTTACCATATCAGCTGTAACAAAACCAGGACGGCCCAATGCTGCTACAATAATATCTCCCTGTAAACAAAGTTCTTTCAGGTTGGGGGTATGTGAGTGACAAATGGTAACTGTGCAGTTGCCCTGTTTCAGGTTACTGCTTAATAATATACTCATGGGTCGTCCAACAATATTACTCCTGCCGATAACCACTGCATGTTTGCCTTTGGTTGGAATGGCAAAATGTTCGAGCATGAGCATAATACCGTAGGGAGTGGCAGGAATGAAAGTAGAAAGTCCCTGTACCAGCTTGCCCACATTTACCGGGTGAAAGCCATCCACATCTTTAGTAGGGTCAATGGTTTCAATTACTTTTTGTTCGCTGATTTGTTTAGGTAGTGGCAGTTGTACTAATATACCGTCAACAGAAGGGTCCTCGTTTAAGCGGGTGATGGTTTGTAATAGGTCTGTTTCACTGATGTTTTCATCTAATCTGACCAATGTGGATGCAAACCCTGTTTCTTCACAATTTTTCACTTTACTGGCAACATAGGTTTCACTGGCGCCATTATTACCCACTAAGATGGCCGCTAAATGCGGCTTTCTTTTACCATTGGCGCCCAGGGCTGCGGTTTTTGTTTTCAGGGATTCTTTAACGGCTGCTGCGGCAATTTTACCATCTAATACTAACATGGCGCAAAAGTATTCAAATACGGCAGCACTTCCTTTCAGATCCCAAAAAAGAAGGTTTTTATGGTGAAATAATTTAATATTTCTTAAAAAATAACCATGGTCCTCGGGTAAAACCCGGATAAGCAAATCAGCTGACCCACCTTAGCGTAAGCATTTTCTAACCCTGCTTGTCTGTTCAACTATACGTTATGAATATTTAAATATATTTTCTGTTTTTTACATATGTCCATTTTTTTGACATAAAATGTTGCTAATCACGTGTGTTTAGTCAAATGTTAAAGAAAATAGAATTTTTTTGATCGGTTGAACAAAAACATTATTACCTTAACGCTTAGAAATTGTTAATGTGTTTTAACAATTATTCTTCATTCTAAAATAACGCACATGAGAAAAAGTCTAACACTGTTAGCTGCTGCTTTGCTGTGGACACTATCCAGCTTTGCGCAAACAGTGGTGGTACAGGGTCAGGTGTCTGACGACAGAGGCCCTATACCAAATGCCACTATCCAGGAAAAAGGCACTACCAATGCCGTAAAAGCCGATGATGTCGGTAAATTCAGTTTAAGGGTTAAGCAGGGAGCAAAAGTTACGGTTTCGGCCATCGGGCATGAGACCTATGAGTTTACGGCTTCCTCTGTTTACCAGAACATTACGATCAAAACACTGGCGGGTGAACTGGAAGAGGTTTTTGTAACCAGCGCCTTTGGTGTTAAAAAATCACAACGTACAACACCATTCAGTTCGCAGGTAATCAGCGACGAAAAACTCAATGTGATTCGTCAGCCCAACCTGAACAATGCCATGGCAGGTAAAGTAGCCGGTGTGCAGTTCAGGGGCCAGTCTTCTGCAAAACTGAACGATCAGGGTTTCCTGCGTATCCGTGGTGGTGGTTCCTTAGGTGATGTGGGAGCTATCTATGTTGTAGACGGTACCATAACCAACTCATTTGATATTAACCCCGATGATGTAGCAGATATTACGGTATTAAAAGGTGCCAATGCTACTGCATTGTTTGGTAGCCGTGCCGGTAATGGTGCGATCGTTATCAGCACTAAAAAAGGCGCCAAGGCAAAAGGTGTGGGTGTAGAAGTAAACCAGTCTGTTACTTTCGACAGAGCCGTTTTTCTGCCACAGTACCAGAATGAATATGGTGGTGGTGATGGCGGATGGTTAACCTTTAACTATGTAGCTGGTATGCCAACAGAATGGCAGGCCTTCAATGGTAAGCGTTACCGCGATTTTACCGATGATGCTTCATGGGGTCCTAAAATTGATGGATCGGAGTATATTCCATGGTATGCTTTCATACCTGGTCATGCCCGTTCTGGTAAAACAGCCAGCTTTACAGCTCAGCCTAATAATGCCAAAGATTTCTGGAACACGGGTGTAACCTCTAACACCAACGTAAGCTTTACACATAGCAACGGTGCCGGAACCAATCTTCGTGTTTCTTATACCAACCAAAGCATAAAGGGTATGCTGGAGAACAGTAAGTCGCTCAGACATACACTGAACACTTCTTTCAGTATGGACATGGGTCAGTACATTACCCTTGGTGCCAACCTGAATTATACCAATCAGCAGATCAGTGGTGATTTCTCTGATGGATATGCCAACAACTCTGCAGGTAACTTCAGCCAGTGGTTCCATCGTGATCTTGATATCGATATCATGCGCGAACTGTCTGGTTTAAAAACACCGATTGGAACATTTGCTTCATGGAACTTCCGTCGTAACCCGGGTTCATGGAGTGCTGCTGCACCTAGAAACAGTGTGTATGCTGCCAACTACTGGTACAATCCATTTACCTATTTCCAGAATATTGATCTTACACAGCGCAGAGACAGGTTATATGGTGACCTGAACCTGACGGTAAAATTCTCTAAACACTTCAAGTTTAAAGGAGCTATCCGTAAAGACCAGTTTGGTGGAAACGTAGAAAATATTACACCAAGCGTGCTGGAAGTTTCTGGCGGACAAACAGGTTTACTGGCCAGCTATGCAACCAGTAATACCGTTAACAACGAATGGAACTTTGAAGGTGTGGCCACTTACACACAAAAATTCGGTGACCTTGATGTTACTGCGAATGTGGGTGCCAACCGTTTGAATATCCGTAACAGAGCAGTAGCTGCGAATACCAATACTGGTTTAAACGTGCCCGACCTGTACGCTATCAGCAATTCAAAAACCACTCCTACTATTACCAATGCAAGATCTGATCAACAAGCTAATTCCTTGTTTGCATTTGGTGACGTGGAGTATAAAAAATACCTCAGTTTAACATGGGCATTCCGTAACGACTGGTTCTCTACGTTACCCAAAGGAAATAACTCATTGTTATCTCCATCTGTAGGTGCTTCATTTGTATTCAGTGAGTTTACCAAGAAAATTTCCTGGCTGAGCTTTGGTAAAGTATTTGGTTCATGGGGTAAAAAACCAAAAACCCTCGGACCCTATGCACTTAACCTGAACTACTCAGTAAACGCACTCTTATGGGGAAGCAACTTCCTGATGTCTACACCAAATGGTTCACCCGATCCAAACCTGCGTGGGGCCTTAACCACTACATGGGAAGCTGGTGTTGACTTACGTTTTGCCAAGAACAAGGTTCGCTTGAATATCGTTTACTATAATGAAGATAACAGAGATGAGCCGCTGGGTGTAACAGTAAGTGGTGTGAGTGGATTTACTTCACAAACCATCAATGCTGCACGTGTTACCCGTTCAGGATTAGAAGTTGAATTGGGTGTTAGTGTACTCAAAACAAGAAACCTGAGTTGGGAACTCAATAAAACAGTTGCTTATATCTTAGATAATAAAGTACAGGCACTGGCTCCCGGCTTAACCAGCTTTACCTTATCTGGTGGTTCTTTCGGTACCCGTTTTGCAAGGGCCTTCCATTTTGTGGGTCAGCAATGGGGTATGTTAAGAGGTGGTGGTATCAAGCGTAATGCAGATGGTCAGCCACTCATTACTACCAATGGTTTCAGTGGTGGTTTGGGCTGGTACCAGGCCGATGCTAATAAAGACTGGGGTTCAGTAGTTCCCAGACTTACTGGTGGTTTACAGAACTTCATTACTTACAAAAACTGGAACCTCGGTATGACATTTGATTACCAGGTAGGTGGTAAGTTCTTCTCACTGTCTGAACAGTGGGGTACATTCTCAGGTCTGCTGAATACAACTGCAGGTAAGAACGATAAGGGAAATCCTGTTCGTGACCCTGTAGCTTCAGGCGGTGGTGTACGCGTAAGAGGTGTTGATGCTGCCGATGGTAAAACACCTGTAGATGTATATGTAGATGCTTACGATTATTTTCACCAGTTCTACTATCAGCAAATTGCTGAACCATTTGTACACGACCTCACTTTCGTTAAACTGCGTGAGTTGAGCCTGGGTTATGCTATTCCAACCCAGAAACTGGGCAAATTCGGAAAAGTATTCCAGGGTGCATCTGTTTCAGTGATTGCACGTAACCTGTTCTTCATCTATCGTGATACCAAAAACTTCGATCCTTCTGAGATCAGTGGAGTATTTGGTGAAGATGGTAACCTGCCAGGTTCACGTTCTATCGGATTTAACTTAAAACTTAATTTCTAAAACCCTTAAATATCATTTAATATGAAACAAGTGAATTTTAAAAGAGCCGCACTGGCATTAGGGGTTTTTGCAACCTTATTAACTGGTTGTAGTAAGGGTATTGATGATTTCGGAGATATCAACAGAAACCCCAATGCTACCACCGTTCCTATTACATCTGCATTGCTCACCAACGTGCTGGCCGGTGCAGGCGGAAACGTTTGGGGTGGTGGTATCAATACCACTACCGGACTGTATTGTCAGTACATGTCTGAAACGCAGTATACGGATATATCAAGGTATGCAAGCCCTGTTATTAACTGGGATGGTACTTATGCTGGAGATCTATATGATCTTCAGAATATCATCAATGTAAATACCGACCCAGGTACCAAGGCAGCTGCTGCACAGTTTGGTTCCAATAATAACCAGATTGCCATTGCACGTATCCTGAAAGCTTACAATTTCTGGATGCTCACAGATGCTTATGGTGACCTTCCTTATTTTGAAGCCTTAAAAGGTAAAGGAATCATCGCTTATGATAAACAGGAGCTGATTTATCCCGACCTGATTAAAGAACTGAAGGAAGCTGCAGCACAATTCGATGGTGGCCTTACTGTTCAGGGTGATATCATGTACAGTGGTAACACGACCAAATGGAAGAAGTTTGCCAATTCATTGATTGCTACAATCGCACTGCGTATGTCGAAAGCCAATGCTACGCTCGGTAAAGCCGAGTTTGCTGCCGCTATTGCTGCAGGGGTAATTGATAACAACGCCGATAATGCTGCGATCGTTTATCCAGGTGGTAACTATCGTAACCCTATTTATAACTATTATGTGGTTACACAGCGTTTCGATTTCGCTGTAAGTAAAACAGTTACAGATCAGCTTACTGCTAAAAACGATCCACGCATCAACGTGTATACAAGCAATGCCAAAGGATTTCCTTATGGCTTGACACGTGCCGATGCATTAGCCTGGCAAACAACTAATCCAACATTCGGTTTTCTGTATGGATTTACAGCAACTTCTCAGACCATGCCTATGTACCTGATGACGGCCGGACAAGTATTCCTGGCTCGTGCAGAAGCTGCACGTTTGGGATGGACTGCTGAAGTGGCTGCCACTCAGTATGCCAACGGTATTACTGCTGAATTTAATCGTTGGGGTATTACCAATGCAGGTACTATAGCAACCTATCTGGCGCAGACTGATATTGCTTTAACAGGTCTGGCTTCTGATGCGCAAAAAATTGCCGAACAGAGATGGTTGTCTTATTTCCCGGATGGTAACCAGGGATGGGCAGAATATCGCAGAACAGGCTTCCCGGCTATGGCACCTGTTCCTGGTTCTGCCACCGCAGTTCCAAGAAGAATTCCATACGGATCTAATGAGCCCTTGTATAACCCAACCAATTATGCAGCCGCTGCAGCGACTTACAATTCGAACTCTATGGCTGCAAAAGTTTGGTGGGATAAATAGTGTGTAAAAATCAGAAAATGTTGTATATTCAAAATTGAATTAATAGTCACTCGTTTTCAGTTTTTATAGTTTATCATGCACATGAGAACGGCCGGTATTCTTACCGGCCTTCTCTTTTATAATAACCCAGTCATATTTAACCTGCACACAGAAAAGAGCAGCCAAAGATTCACAGTTTATTTTCACCTATTTTTGTGTTTCTTAAATAGTAATATGGAACAACAACCCAATAACCAGTTGAATATTGAAATCAGTGAAGAAATGGCAGAAGGAGAATACGCCAACCTTGCCATCATTACACATAGTAATGCTGAGTTCGTGATTGACTTTGTAAATGTAATGCCTGGTACACCCAAGAGCCGTGTTAAATCGAGGATTATTTTTACACCCATGCATGCCAAGCGTTTTATGAAAGCCCTCGAAGAAAATATAGCCAGGTTCGAAGCAGCCAATGGCGATATTCAGGATCTTGAACACATTGAGATTCCCATGAATTTTGGTGGGCCTACTGCACAAGCATGACTTGGATGAGGTATGATTTTTAGATGTGCAGGATATAGAATCGCCTTTAGTATAAGCGTTCAAACAATTGATTTTGTTAACTAAAAGTGCATTGATGCACTTTTAAAATCAACAGGTCTCAAACCCATCCTGTACATCCTTCAAATCCTGCCTATCCCAGTTTGCCTTCATCTGCAAAACTATAATGCCCGTCAATGCTGACAATAATATGATCAAGCAAACGGATATCAAAAAAAGCGGCAGCCTCTTTTATTTTTTGTGTAATCATTTCATCAGCCCTGCTAGGTTGCAAATTACCGCTGGGATGATTGTGACATAAAATGATAGATACTGCATCGTGCAAAACCGCTTTTTTCAATATGATGCGGATATCAACCACCGTACCCGTTATACCCCCTTCACTTACGGTTTCCATGGCAATTACCCTGTTGCCCCGGTTGAGAAATAAAACGGCAAATATTTCCTGCTGTTTATGCGCCAGTTTGGCCCTTAAAAATTCGGCAATATCCTGGCTGCTTTTAATAATATCTTTTTTAACGATCAACTGATGCCTGCGTAAGCCCAATTCGAGTGCAGCAGTAATGGAAATGGCTTTTGCCTCACCCAGACCCTTAATCTTCAATTTACAAATGGAACGCACCGACATATTACCCATGGCATTCAGGTCGTTTTTGCAGTGCAGGAGTAATTCTTTGGCCAGGGAAAGTGCCGATTTGCCCGGAATGCCATGATTAATGAGTATGGCGAGTAATTCAGAATCACTCAGGTTTTCTACGCCTTTAGTGAGCAGTTTTTGTCTGGGCTGATCATCTGAAGCCCATTCTTTGATGGTATTTTTTTCCATGGTAAAAAAATTGAAATTTTCAAATCATAATTTCTTAACCTAATCTCTATCTTCGCCGCATATTCCCTCTACTATGAATCCATCTGTCAAGATATTCTCCGGCACAGGTTCTCAGAAGCTGGCAGAAAAAATCGCTCAACAATTTGGTGCCCCCATCGGTAAAATCAATATCCAGAAATTCAGCGACGGAGAGTTCCAGCCCATTTTTATGGAAAGTATCCGTGGCGATTATGTTTTCCTGATTCAAAGCACCTATGCGCCTACCGATAACCTGATGGAACTATTACTGATGATCGACGCTGCCAAACGAGCCAGCGCCTACAAAATCATTGCAGTAATACCTTATTACGGTTTTGCCCGTCAGGACCGGAAGGATAAACCAAGGGTCGCAATCGGCTCCAAACTTATAGCAACTCTGTTGGAAGCAGCCGGAGCGGATAGGGTGATAACGATGGACCTCCACGCCCCTCAAATTCAGGCCTTTTTTGATGTGCCTGTCGATCACCTCGATAGTTCGGCCATCTTTATACCTTATATCGAACAACTTAAATTGCCGAGCCTCACTTTTGCAGCACCAGATGTGGGAAGTACCAACCGTGTAAGAGAAATTGCCAGTTATTTTAATGCTGAAATGGTCATCTGCGATAAACACCGCAAACGTGCCAACGAGATCGCCAGTATGGTGGTGATCGGAGATGTGGCCGACCGCGATATTGTACTGGTAGACGATATATGTGATACCGGCGGAACACTGGCGAAAGCAGCAGGTCTGTTGAAAGAAAAAGGGGCAAGAAGTGTACGTGCGTTGATTACCCACCCTGTATTAAGTGGAAAAGCCTACGAGAATATCGAGAACAGTGTTCTGGAAGAACTGGTGGTCTGCGACACTATTCCTTTGAAACATGAAGCACCCAAAATAAAAGTTATTTCAGTGGCCGATCTTTTCGCCATTGCCATCCGTAACGCATATGAGAATAAAAGTATTACCAGCCTGTTTATTCACTCGCAGTTGAAGGGAAGGGGGTAAAAAGCTGTGAGCTATGGGCTATGAGCTGCAAGACAGTAGCTGATATCGTTAACTGAAAAGCGGCTTATACTATTGATAATCAATAGTATAAGCCGCTTTTCAGTTAATATTTTTAGCTCATAGCCCGCAGCCCCAAGCTCATAGCTAAAAATCGCCAGATTTTCCCTACTTTTGCCGTCCAAAATTTTAAATATGAAAACGATTACAATCGAAGGACAACTGAGGACCGAACATGGCAAAAAAGCCGCCCGCCAGATTCGCTCTCAGGAAAACGTGCCAGGTGTAATTTACGGGGGTGCACAGGAGATCAATTTCTTTGCTCCTGCAAAGGCTTTCAAGTCTTTGGTTTACACA
>Ga0164290_1001303_pt1 | contig 40719 bp, 42 predicted proteins | sample Micstemetagenome_FD_108782 | JGI IMG/M metagenome (GOLD analysis project Ga0164290, IMG submission 108782) | Contaminated culture microbial community from soil near Moab, Utah, USA - Microcoleus steenstrupii SON62 (Illumina Assembly) | ecosystem: Environmental > Terrestrial > Soil > Soil crust...
ACGTGCTCGCCAGCATCGCCGACACGCCGCAGACCCGGCTGGCTGAGCTCCTGCCGTGGAACTGGCCGCAATCCACCGTCACCGCAAAAGCAGCCTGACCGCGGCCCTCACCGGACGGTTACCTTCCGTCGGCAGCGTCGGAGACTCCTACGACAACGCTCTCGCCGAGACGATCAACGGCCTCTATAAGGCCGAGGTCATCCATCGGCGCGGGCCATGGAAAAGCTTCGAGGCCGTCGAGTTCGCCACGCTGACCTGGGTCGACTGGTTCAACAATCGCCGGCTGCTGGAGCCCATCGGCAACATCCCGCCGGCTGAAGCCGAAGAGCGCTACTACGCCATGCTGGAAGCACCGGCCATGGCAGCGTGACTCAAAAGAAACAGCCTCCGGCAAATCCGGGGCGGTTCACTACTCCGTTCCTCATTCGCAGGCCCGATTTGCGGATGATGCGCCGTTGGTCGTCCCGCGCCAGATCGGGCGCTCACTTCGGGAAGATCGTGGCAAGCCAGGCGTTCCAACCGGCTTCGACACCTTTCGCGGCTGCGGCGCCTTTGGGGCCGTAGAGATAGAATCGGATCGAAACCAGGATCTGTGGCCCCATCGGCATAACGAAGAGGTGGGCGAGCGCAGGGGCGGGCTTTTCAAGACGCAGCAGGAGGCCGGGCCATTCGGGCGGGTTGACGACTTCGACAACGCCAGAGAGTTCTGGGACGCCGGGCGGCGTGGAGAAGCTCTGGCGGGGTGCGGCCTTGTCGAGGCCGAGCGGGCGGACGAGGCGGCCCCAGGGGTCGGGCTCGGCCGTCATCGGAGAGAGGGCAATGATGGAGGACGACTGCCCGGCAAAGTACTGCATGTAGCGCTGCAGGATCTGGAAGAAGGAGATCCAGCCGAAGGAATGGCCTTCGAACTGGCCATTCCAGTCATCCGTCGAGGCGAACCAGGAGTGCACCACCCGCACCTTGCACACGCCGCCTGCCTGAGCCTCCACCGTCCATTCGCTGGCTACCTCGCCGGGGCCTTCCTCCGTGGCGACGACATAGCGGTGGGGCGGCTGCCATTCGGTGATCTTGCCGTGCGAGTCCATGCCGGGCCCGAAGGTGGAGAAGGCGCCGCCCCCGGCACGCTCCTCGACTTTCGAGGGGACGAACCAGGAGGAGATGCCGGGGCCAGTCGCGATCGCTTGCCACACCTGCTCGGGCGTACCCACGACTTCGGTTTCTGCCTCGACGCTGCGGCGTCCGTTGGGCTCCTTCTTGACAGGCATCAGTGGTCCTTTCGGCGGGAAGGTGTGGGATAGGAGACGGCAATGAGGCGATGAGGCCGGCCGCCGGATGAAGCAGGGCTGTGATAGCGGGCGGCAAGGCGCGTGATTGCCTCGGTGAGGTCGCGTGTGAAGGCGGCGCGATCTTCCGGCGAGGCAAAGCGGATCTCGGTGTCGATGGCGAGCGTGGCGAGCGGCTTGCTGGCTTCGCGGGCGCGGCGCCAGAGATCGCCGACTTCGCGCACGACGCGGGCGCCCAACGCGATAAGATAGCTGGCAGCAAGGCGGTCCTTCGTGCGCGCCGGATCGGCGGCGGCGGGGCCGAGCGCTTCCGGCGAAACGACGAAGGAAGACGCCGAGGCGACGAGGCGGCGCTCGGTGAGTCCGCCCCAGAGCCTTTCCTCTGCGACGGAAACAAGTCCGCACGCCTCCAGCGTGCGCAGGTGATAGTTGACCTTCTGTCGGGCAAGGCCCACGCGCGAGGCCAGTTCCGCGGCCGAACTGGGCTCGCTGAGTTCCGCCAGCAGTCGGCTTCGGATGGGATCGAGCGCCGTCGCCGCAGCAGCCGGATCGCTGATGACTTCGATCTCGTTCATGCTTCTCAAGCTACATTGACAAATTTGTTTGTCAATGTAGCTTGAGGCCTCGCCATCGGCGAGTCTGGCGCAGGTGCTCTTGAGACGGAGGCCCCAACGGGGAGGGCGCACGAAGGCCCACCTTCGCGACGCCGCCGGTTGGCCGGTCGGTCAGCCTGCAGCGAGTTTGAGGCGTTCCGCCTTTGCCCGGCCGGTGACGGCGGCAAGGGCGCTGCCATTCCCGGTCGCGAAATCGACGACCTGCCGGCCGACCAGTTCCAGTTGGGCCGCCACACCCTGGTCGGTGCAATTGCCGGCCGGATCGAACGGATTGGTCAATGAGTTGATGCCGGCGCCGAGCGGGCTCGGCCAGGCGCGCAACGCATGCGCGATCGATCGCAGCGCGGTGAGCGTGACGCCCACACCTTGCCAGCCGGCCGCGCAGACGATGCAGCCGAAGGCGATCCCGTCCAGATAGGGGCGTTCGTCTGCGCGCATCTCCTCGGTGTAATCGAGCGCGTTCTTCACGATGCCGGAGATTCCGCCATGATAGGAAGGCGACGAAACGATGATGCCGTCGCAATTGCGCATCAGGCTCACCAGCTTGGCCACGCCGGCTGCGTGCATCGCGCTGCCGGGAGCGTACATCGGCAGGTCGAGTTCTTCGCCGGTCAGCGCCGCGACCGTTGCGCCATGGCGCTCCGCCGCCCGCAGGCTGACCCACAGTGCCTTCTCGCTGGTGGAGCCTTGCCGCAGCGTTCCGCCAATACCGAGAATGAAAGGCTTGCCCATCTTGTCCTCCGCTCTCGGCGAGGCCGTCGCAGGCACGCTCGGCCGGCATCCCCGCAGGCGCTTCTGCCTCGTCGCTGCGCCAAATATGTCTTGGCCGGCGAGTCGCTACACCAGCGGAAGTCCAAATTCGGATAGGCGAAACCGGTGTCCGTTGCCTTGAACGGTGCGCGCCCGCCCGTCTAGGTGACGCGCAGCAGCGGAGCACTCAGAGCTCCGAAGCGAGTCCTTCGGGCTCGGAGGAAGCATCAATTGCGGCCGAAGTCGCGCCTGGTTGAGATCTGCTCAGCCGGGGCCTGGTTTCGATCGCCCGAAACACAGGAGTGTCCGGCTGATGAAGTTCGGTCTATTTTATGAGCTTCAACTGCCCAAGCCGTGGACCGACGGCTCCGAACACAAGCTGTTCAACGACGCGCTCGACCAGATCGAGCTGGCCGACCAGATCGGGATCGAACACCTCTGGGAAGTGGAGCATCACTTCCTCGAAGAGTACTCGCATTCCTCCGCACCCGAAGTTTTCCTAGCCGCCTGCTCGCAGCGGACTAAGCGGATACGTCTTGGCCACGGCATCAATCTGATGCCGGTGAATTACAACCACCCCGCACGCGTCGCCGAGCGCATTGCCACGCTCGACCTCGTCTCGAACGGACGCGTGGAATGGGGGACCGGCGAATCCGGCACTGCGGTCGAGCTCGAAGGTTTCAACGTCGATCCCGAGAAGAAGACGGCGCTCTGGCGGGAAGCCACCGAGCAGGCCGCCAACATGCTGACCATGACGCCCTATCCGGGATTCGCGGGCGCCTCCTTCTCGATGCCTGCGCGCAACATCGTGCCAAAACCCTTCCAGAAGCCGCATCCGCCGATGTGGATGGCGTGCTCGAAGCGGGAATCCATCCATCGCGCTGCGCGCCACGGACTGGGGGCTTTGACCTTCGCTTTCGTCGAGCCCGAGCTGGCGCAGAAATGGGTCCAGGAATATTACGACATCATCAAATCGCCCGAATGCGTGCCGCTCGGCCATTCGGTCAACGCCAACGTCGCGGTGGTGAGCGGCATGTCCTGTCACGCCGACGAGGACGAAGCGCTGCGCCGCGGCCTCGACGGTTTCCGCTTCTTCGGGCACTCGCTCGGCTATTATGCGGTCTACGGCGAATATCGTCCCGGCCGCAGCGATGTCTGGGAGCGGTTCCAGGAGATCAAGGATACGATCTCCGACAATGTCGGGCGCGGCGGCCTCGGCACCCCGGATCAGGTCAGGCATCATCTGAAGCGCTACGAGGATATCGGCGTCGATCAGGTCATCTTCGTCCAGCAAAGCGGCGCGAACCGCCATGAGCACATCTGCGATTCGCTCGAGCTGTTCGGGCGCGAGTTGCTGCCTGAGTTCAAGCAGCGCGAGGCTGAGAAGGCCGAGAAGAAGCGGCACGAGCTGGAGCCCTACATAGCCGCCGCTCTCGAGCGCAAGGTCCGGATGCCGGCCATGAAAGAAGAGGAGATCCCGACCGTCCTGCCGTTCGCGCGTCGCCAGAACACGGTCGATATCGGGCTTTCGGACCGTGAGATCCAGATACCCGCGGTCAAGCAGCGAGCGGCTTCATAGTCAGCGAGGCCGTGCGCTTTGAACCGACGCAATCGTCAGCGCGGAGCTCGCGATCGTGGTGGGAAGAGCCGCCGCCGGCACCCTTCGCCGTGGCAAGTTTGAGAGAGAAACCGTGCCGTTGGACCCCCAGGCCAAGGCAGTGATGGATCTGCTGTCGAGCCTTCCCCGGGACATGAATTCGAGCCCCGCCGCAATGCGGGCGAATGCGGTGCGCGCTTGGCAGGCAACGCAAGGCGTGCACGCCGATGTCGCCGCGCGGGATCTCGCGATTGCCGCCCCGCATGGGCGGCTGAATCTTCGCCTCTACCGGCCGCACGGCGCGGGCGAATTGCCTCTACTCATGTTCTTCCACAGCGGCGGCTTCGTGGTTGGTTCGCTCGACACGCACGATGCCCTGTGCCGACGGCTGTGTGCCGGGGCGAACTGTGCCGTTCTCGCCCTCGACTATCGCCTGGCCCCCGAAAACAAATTTCCGGCCGCTCCCGACGACGCCTTCTTTGCGACGCACTGGGCGGCAGGCGCCGCCGGCGAGCTGGGAATCGATGCCCGGCGGATCGCCGTGTCCGGCGACAGCGCCGGTGGATGCCTGGCGGCAGTGACCGCCATCCGGGCGCGCGACACGGGCGTGCCGGCATTGTGCGGACTGGTGATGTTCTATCCGGTGACGGACTATCACGAGCCGGCCACCCGATCTTATCTCGATTTCGCGGAAGGTTTCGGGCTTGGCCGTGCCGACATGATCTGGCTCTGGTCGAACTATTTGAGCGACCCGTCCGAAGCCGACCATATCCACGCCTCTCCCTTGAAAGCCGATCTGCGCGGCCTGCCGCCGGCGCTGGTGATCACCGCGGAATTCGATCCGCTGCGCGACGAGGGCGAAGCCTTCGCGCACAAGATGGTCGACTTCGGAGGGCAGGCGGCGCTGACCCGCTACGCCGGGATGAATCACGGCTTCGTCAACAATTTTGGCGCGATCGACGCCGGCCGCCGCGCCATCGACGAGGCATGCGGCTGGCTGCGGCTGCGCTTTGCGGCCGCGCAACGAGCTCAGACATGAAACAGGAGGTTCTTACCCAAGACGGACGAGGCGCCGGCATGGGGCGGCGCTACGCATGCACACATCGAAAATCGGATCGGACGGCCCAATCGTATGAAGCCGAAATGGACGCCTGGTCCTTGGCTCAACTCAATCGGGAGGAAGCATATGAAGTACCTTGCGACTCTAAGCGCGCTGCTGTCGTTGACAGCGGCCGCCTGCGCCCAGGACGGGCAAGTGAAAATCGGAGTCCTCAACGACCAGTCGACCGCGTTTTCCGCACTTGGCGGAAAGGACGTGGTCGAAGCCGTCAAGATGGCGGTTGAGGATTTCGGCGGCCAGGTGCTGGGCAAGCCGATCGAGGTCGTTGCCGCCGACCAGCAGAACAAGCCTGAAGTCGCCATCACGATCGCGCGCGAATGGATAGAGAAGGACAATGTCGATGCCATGTTCGACATCGCCGGCTCGGCAATGGCGGGCGCCATCAACGAACTGCTCGGCAAGAACAAGAAGCTCGGTTTCTTCGTGACACCGCTCACCGACCGCATGACCGAGGCCGAGTGCAATGGCTACGGCATGGCCTGGGGGTATGATGCCTATTCGGTCATCCATGCATCCGTTCTGGCGCAGATGAAGGATGGTGGCGAGAAGTGGTTCCTGATCTCCAACGACTATGAAGGCGGCAAGGTCGTCGAGAAGACCTTCATCGACACTATCGAAGGCGCCGGCGGCACCGTCGTCCAGGCCGTCCGCGTGCCGCTCGATGCGACCGATTATTCTTCCTACATCCTGCAGGCGCAGGCGTCCGGTGCCGATGTCGTCGCGCTTACCCTCAACGGCACGCCGCTCGTCAATGCGGCAAAGCAGGTGCAGGAGTTCGGCGTCATCGACGGCGGCCAGCGCGTTGCGCTGAGCATGCTCTGGCAATCCGACGTTCGCGCCATCGGCCGCGAGATCCTGAAAGGAAGCCGCTTCACCGCGCCCTGGTATTGGAAGGACGATCCGGAATCGATCGAGTTCAACCGGCGCATGGTGGAGCGGATCGGTCACGCGCCGACATGGACCTCGTCGGCAAACTACTCCGCCGTGATGACCTACCTGAAAGCAGTGCAGGCGGCCGGAACGGACGACGCAGATCAAGTGCTGGCGCAATTGCGCAAGATTGAGATCAAGGACTTCTTCGCCCAGAACGCGACGCTGTTCCCGAATGGTCGCCTCATCCACGACATGCATCTCTACGAGGTGAACGCTCCGGGCGGCGACGATCCGGAAGACGTCTTCACCAAGGTATCGACCACGCCGGCGGCGGAAGCTTTCCGTCCGCTCAGCGACACGAAGTGCCCGCTGGTCAACAAGTAGTCGCAGGCGACGCCCTGCGGTGACGCAAAACCGGCGGGGCGCCGAGGAAACTCGGCGTCCCGTCGTCCGTATGGCCGATGGCGGCCGGCCGCCAGCGATCCATGAATTCGAGCTGGCTTCGGAGTTCAGGCATGCCAGGCATTTTTGATATCCCGCTGCCGGTGGTCTTCGGCCAACTCGTCGTCGGGCTGATCAACGGCTCGTTCTACGCCATGATGAGCCTCGGCGTGGCGATCATCTTCGGCATGCTGCGCATCGGCAATTTCGTGCATGGCGCCCAGTACATGCTCGGCGCCTACGTGGCCTGGCACCTGCTGCGCCTGCCGGAACTTTTTCCGGGGCTCGGTCTCCCCTCGCTCGGCTACTGGTGGGCGCTCGTCCTGGCGCCGATCGTCGTCGGCCTGATCGGCGCGCTCATGGAGCGTTTCTTCATCCGTCGGGTGTATGAACTCGATCACGCCTACGGCCTGCTGATCACCATCGGCCTGGCGATGGTGATCGAAGGGCTGTTCAACGTGCGCTTCAGCGCCGCCGGGCAACAATACGACATCCCCTCGCAACTGCAGGGCACGATCAAGCTCGGTTTCATGGTGCTGCCTTACTACCGGGCATGGGTGATCGTCGCGGCAGTGATCATCTGTTTCAGCACCTGGTTCCTGATCGAGCGAACCAGGCTCGGCGCTTATCTGCGCGCGGCGACGGAGAACCCCGACCTTGTCCGCGCCTTCGGCATCAACGTGCCGCGCATGCTGATGTGGACTTATGGATTCGGCGTGGCACTGGCCGGCCTCGCCGGGGTCATGGCGGCGCCGATCTACCAGGTCTCGCCGCAGATGGGCCAGCACATCATCGTGACGATTTTCGCGGTGGTGGTCATCGGCGGCATGGGGTCGATCTTCGGCGCCATCGTCAGTGGGCTGTTGATGGGCGTGATCGAAGGCGCGACCAAGATCTTCTATCCCGAGGCGTCGACGACGGTCATCTTCATCGTCATGGCGATCATCCTCATCCTGCGCCCCGCGGGCCTGTTCGGGCGCGAAGCGTCCGTTCACGCGGTGGCGGACGTTTCGTCGGGACGTTCCGGCAGCATTCTGGAGAACGGCCCGCTGTGGTTCGGCATTCTGGCGGTGATCGGGGTGATCATGCCTTACCTGCTGTTCCCGATCTTCGCGATGAAGATCCTCTGCTTCGCCCTCTTCGCCATGGCCTACAATCTGGTGTTCGGTTATGGCGGCCTGCTCGCCTTCGGCCACGCGGCATTCTTCGGTGCCTCCTCCTACGTGGTCGCCCACGTGACCATGGCGTGGGGGGTGCCGACCCCGCTGGCGCTGCTCATGGGCATCGGCGTATCGACGCTGCTCGGCTCGCTGGTCAGCGTGCTGGCGATCCGGCGGCAGGGGCTCTACTTCGCCATGATCACGCTGGCGCTTGCCCAGATCGTCTATTTCTATGCCGTGCAATCCAGCTGGACCCATGGCGATGACGGCGTGCAGCCGGTTCCGCGCGGGACGCTGTTCGGCCTCCTCGATCTTTCCAACTCGATGAACATGTATTTCTTCATGCTCGTCGTGTTCCTGGCCGGCTTCGCCTTCATCTACAGGGTCGTGCATTCGCCCTTCGGGCAGACGCTGAAATCCATCCGCGAAAACGAACAGAGGGCGATTTCGCTCGGCTATTCGACCAACAATTTCAAGATTATCGCCTTCACCATCTCGGCGATGCTCGCCGGGGTGGCCGGCGGGATGAAGGCGATCATCTTCCAGATCGCCTCGCTGGCCGACGTGCATTTCATGACCTCGGCGGACGTGCTGCTGATGACGCTGGTGGGCGGCGTCGGAACCTTGCTCGGGCCGATCGTCGGCGCCGCTATCGTCGTCAGCATGCAGACCCAGCTTGCGACGCTCGGCGCCTGGGTCGTCGTCGTTCAGGGCGCGATCTTCGTGCTGTTCGTGCTGTTCCTGCGCAAAGGCGTGATCGGGTCGCTGGAGGAGTACCTCGCCAACCGCGCCGCCAGGCAGTCCGGTGGGCGCGCTGCGACCACCGTCGGCAAGCAGTCGGACGTTCCCGCGACCGAATAGTGGCAGCAGCTACGTGCCTCGCAGGGTTGCTGCGGGGCGGTTACGCGGTCGATTGGATCGGGATGTAGTTAGAAGTCTACAGCATGTCTCCCGAAAGTGTGCGCGGTTTCGGGATAATGCCATGCATAAAATCAACAGCCTAAAGCGGGTCGCGTGAGTCCTTTTCACGCGGCACGCTTTAGGCGCCGACCTGGCGCTCGACCGCGCTTCGGATAGCCTTCAGGAACTCGGGTTCCTTGCGGTGGATTTCCTCGGCCTGTCCCTCGATGCAGATGACCATGGGCTGTTCGCCAGCCTGGCGCGGCAGGGCGCGCGCAAGTTCACGCCGGGCAGGGTTGGCCAGACAGTTGCGAGCGAAAAATCCGAACCGACGGCACCGGTCGACCGCCTCGAGCGTCGTCCGACTGCCCGCGCCATCCTGGGTCTCGGTGCAGCCAAAGCCGAACGAGCGACGGACCAGTTTGGCCACCTCGTCCGGCTTTCTCGTTGCCAGCATGGCGATCCCGGCGGCGGAACCGACCAGCGAATTCATTTCGCCTTCCATGGCATCGAACGCGTCATCGTGCCGCCCGCGGATGGCCGCGACGATCTGCATCGACCAGCGGTTGCGGATCGACAGGGTCGCTGATTCACCAGTGGTCTCGACGATCTCTTCCAGGACGCGCATGGAGAGGGGTGCGGCGGAACTCAGCCGATACCACCAACTGCCGAGGGTGTAGACCATCGGCGAGGGGAAATATTCCTTCTGGCGATCATCGAACAGAAGGTAGCCCGTCGACACCAGCGTCTTCAGCAACTCGTTCGTGCTCGACGCCGGTATGGCGAGCGCCGCCGCGATTTCCTTGCAGCGTCCGGGCCGGCGGTTGACCTTGAAGAAGTGCAGGATGTCCAGTACCCGCGCCGCGGACTTCACGCGATCCGCGTCCCCGTGCCGCCGGGCGGCCGACTGATACCTCGGAGATATGGCCAGATTTCCCTCTGGCGACCGTTCGGAAATGGCGTACATGAGGTCCTCCCTGGGCGCTCGCATGTGTGGGCCATGCCGCCCGGCTCGCCGCAGCTTGCCGCCTTAACCTCATCGGTGCCGGGAATGCCCCTGGCTCATCATCTGGGTCATCTCGGCCTATCTTGTTGGAAAGCCGGGTCAATTGGCGGCTGGTCAGTTTTCAGAAGCCGCGGCCCTCAGTAGTCCTCGCCGAATCTCTCACGCGATCGGCAATCTCATCCCAAAGGTCCGTTTGCTCCTCCACGGTGCCGATCAAAGCCAAATCGGTGCGAGAGGTCCAATACCGTCTGTCTTGCGTTCCGATACCTGCAAGGTATTAGAAGGCATGGAGTTGAGGCATCTGAGGTATTTCATCGCCGTCGCCGAAGAGATGCATTTCGGCCGCGGCGCCCGGCGGGTGAACATCGCCCAGCCCGCGCTGACGCGGCAGATTCGCAACCTGGAGTCGGAGATCGGCTTCGACCTTTTCGAGCGCCTGCCGCGCGGCATAAGGCTGACCGCGGCCGGCGCGAGTTTCCTGGCGGATACCCAGAAGCTGCTGAAAGATGTCACCGCCATCACCGAGCGGGCCCGCCTGATCGACCGGGGCAATCTCGGCTCGATCCGGGTCGGCTTCAGCGGCGGCGCCTCGTGGGACGGCATCATGCCCGACGCGTTCAACCGCTTCCGCCAGGATTTCCCGAATGTCGAAATCCACATCCAGCAGATGCGCTCGCTCGAACAGCTGCGCGCGCTGCAGGAGGAACGTATCGATGCGGGCTTCCTCTACAACCTTCCGAACACCGCTTCCGAATTCGAGAAACGCGTGGTCGGTGGCTGCGAGATCGTGCTCGCGCTGCCGAAAAGCCATCGGCTGGCTACAAGGGACGACATCGTGCTCGCCGACCTCCGCGACGAGCCCTTCGTCTGGCCTGAGCGCGGCGGCAATCCGGTCTATCACGACATGCTGGTCGCGGCCTGCGCCGCGCGTGGACTGACCCCGCACGTCATTCAGGAGATGGGCGACGAGTCGATCACCATCAACCTCATCGCGACAGGGGGGCTGGTCGGCTTGGTCACCTCCGCAACCTATGCCCGATGCCCGCCGCAGGTGGTGCTGAAAAAAGTCGCGGACTTGTCGCTGGAACTCCACCTCGAGTTCGCCTGGCGGAGAGATGACAGGGCACCGGCACTGCTGGCCTTCGTGGACACAGTCACCACCCTTGCGGCCGCTCGCCTCGGTGCCGGCTAGCGGCCGGCGCGCCGCGCTGCATCAATTCTGCTCTGCAGCGCCCTCATCTTGCGCACGCGAACGGCCGCTCATTTACACCAAAGAGATTATGTTGTTATAACCTATTTGGCTTGAGAGCGAATTGCTCACGGTCCTAATGGGAGAGAACGACGATGATCGGAACTTTCAGGCTTTGGATGGCAGCCGCGGCCGCCATGACGCCCTTTGCCGCCAACGCGCAAAATGTCGAACTGACCTACCTGACGCACTGGGCGCCGGATACCGTGGCGCTACTTGAAAAGGCGGCCGGCGACTACAGCGCTGCCCATCCGGGCGTCACGATCTCGATCCGCGCGGTCCCCTTCGGCGATCTGCTGACGACCATTCGTTCGGGCGGCGCGGACGGTCCGACGATCGCCAGCATCTACGACCTCTGGCTGCCGGCGCTGGTGAAGGATGGTCTCGTCGCGCCGGCCCCGGAGGCCGTTGCAAGCGACGTTACCGCCAATTGGCCGGCAGGCATTGCGGCAGCCGCAAGCGTCGGCGGCAAGGTCTACGGCATTCCGAACGAGATCAACGTCTACGCGCTGAACTACAACAAGAAGCTGTTTGCCGAGGCCGGCATCGCCGCTCCACCGAAGACGTGGGAGGAGTTGAAGCAGGCGGCCGCGAAGCTGACCGATGCGTCGGCCGGCAGGCAGGGCTTCGGCATGATCAACTCCTGGGCTGCAGGCGTCGTTCATCCCTTCTCCTCGCTTCTCGTCTCCAATGGCGGCCTGCTGATCGAAGACGGCAAGCCCCGGCTCGACAGCAAGCAGGCGCTGGAAACGTTTGAGCTCTACGAGACCTTGGTCAAGGAAGGCTACACGGTGCCGGCGATGGGAACCGCCGACGCCAACACGACCGGCCCCTTCATCGACAATTTCGTCTCCGGCAAGACCGGCATGATCATCATGGCCAACTGGTGGGAGAGCGCGCTGAAGGGCGGCATGGGCGATGCCTTCGCCGACATCGGCACCGCGCCCATTCCCGTGGGGCCGAGCGGCGATACGGCACGTTCGATCTCCTATTCCTGGCAGACCGTCGTGAATGCCGGCGCGAGCGACGAACAGGAAAAGGCGGCGTGGGATTTCCTCACCTGGCTCAACGGGCCGCAGTCCGGCAAGAATGGCGCCTCGGCCATGGCTGATATCCTGCAATCGATGGGCATCCTCCCGTCGCGCAGCTCCGACGTCGCCGCCTACAAGGACGCGCTCGGCCGCCCGTTCCTCGAGGGCTACGTCTCGACGCTCGCCAACGCACAGGGATTCCCGATCGTGCTCGGCGGACAGGAATTCTCGGAGGCCCTGCAGCAGGTGATCGAGCAATTGCAGTACGGGCAGGTCACTGCCGCGGAGGCCCAGACCAACGCTCAGGCCGACGCCACGTCGATTCTCGAGCGCGCAGCGCAGTAGCCTCCCAAGGCTGGCCGGCGCGCGAGTTCCTGCTGGCGCGCCGGCAGATCATTCGAACATGCCGAGTTCCCGAACCGGTTCCACCTGGCTGATGCTGACGCCCGCGGTCTCGCTGATCGCGGTCTTCGTCGTCGTGCCGATGGTTCTGACGATATGGCTGTCGTTTCACGACTGGTCGACCCAGACTGGCTTTGCGACCGCGCGGTTCGTCGGCCTGCGCAACTACGACGACCTGTTCGGCGCGATCTCGGTGGGCCGCGACTTCAGGCGCGCCTACCTCAACACGGCAATCTATACCGGGCTTTCGGTGCTCATCATCCTGCCGCTCTCGGTGTTGCTCGGCCTGCTCGTCCATCAAACCAGGGTTGCCGGCGGGCATGTGCTTCGCACGGTGCTCTTTTCCACCTACATGGTGCCGATGATGGCGGTGGCGCTCGTCTGGTCGAAGCTCTATTCGCCGACCGAAGGGCCGATCAACCAGATACTTTCATCGGTCGGCATTGGGCCGCAGCCCTGGCTTTCCGCGCCCGACACGGCGCTGGTTTCGATCGTCATCCTCAACGTCTGGCAGCAGGTCGGCTATTTCACGGTCCTCGCCATTGCCGGGCTGACGCAGATTCCCACCCAGCTCTACGAAGCCGCGCGGATCGACGGAGCCAGCCGCCTGCAGGAATTCTTCGGGGTGACCCTGCCGCTCCTGCGCCGCACATTGCTCTTCAGCACCGTCATCGCGGTGATCAACGCCGTGCAGGTGTTCGAGCCCGTCGCTTTGATCACACAGGGCGGGCCGGCCAATGCCACCAATGTGCTCACCTACCACATCCGCCGCGTCGGCATCGAGCGGGCGGATGGCGGCCTGGGCTCGGCGATGGCGGTCATGCTCATGCTCTCGCTCATCGTGATCATCGTGCTGATCTTCGCGCTGGCCCGCCGCAATGAGGAGCACTGAGATGGCGGGCGGCTTCATCTTCCGCGGGCCGCGCCCGCACAAGGGCGACGCGCTGCTCTTCCTCGTGATCATCGCGATCGCGGTCATCGCGGCTTTTCCGCTGGTCTGGATGATGCTGTCGAGCCTCAAGACGCCGGCCGAGAGCATGCAGACGCCGCCGGTATGGTTCCCCGCAACGCCCAGCCTCTCGGCTTATGGCGAAGTGGCCGACGTCATCGACGCGCGGCGCTCCTTCCTCAACTCCTTCATCATTGCGACGACGACCACCGCCGGCATTCTCGTCACATCGCTGATGGCGGGTTACGCTTTCGCAAAATACCGCTTCCGCGGCCGCGATGCGCTGTTCGCAATCACCATAGCCACCATGTTCCTGCCGCCGATCGTGACCTTGATCCCGCTCTACCGGCTGGTGAGCAATATCGGGTTCGACGCGAGCCTGATCGGCGTTGTCGTGCCCAATCTCGCCAATGCGTTCGGCATCTTCTTGATGCGCCAATTCATCGCCGGCGTTCCCGACGCCCTGATCGACGCGGCGCGCATGGACGGCGCATCCGAGTTGCGAATCGTCTTCTCGATCGTCGCTCCATCCGTGATCCCGGCGATCGCCGCACTCGCGCTTTTTGCCTTCGTCTATCATTGGAACACATATCTGTGGCCGCTGACCGTGTTGCAGGGAAATACGGCGGACTACCCCATCGTGCTCAGCCTCGGACGGCTGCTCAGCTACAATCGCGGCGCCATGAACACCGGCCTGGTCATGGCCGGGGCGACGCTGGCGGTGCTGCCGCCGCTCGTCCTTTTCGCCTTCCTGCAACGCTTCTTCGTGGACAGCATCGTCAGCGCGGGAGTGAAGGGATGAGGGCGCTTGCCATCGACCTCGGCGGCACCAACATGCGTGCCGCGCTCGCCTCCGGCGCAACCGCCCGGCTGGAGGCGCTCGACCGGTGGGACGCGCCGCGTGACCGCGGCACGTTTCGCGACCGCGTCGAGGCGCTTGCCGCGGAGCATGAAGTCGATCGCCTCGGCATCGGCATCCCGGGCCTTGCGCGGGGCACGGTTTGCACCTGGGTCCCGAACCTGCCTTTCCTCGACGGCGTCGACCTTGCCGAGCTGTTTCCGCGCTTCCAGGTGGCCCTCGGCAACGACGCGCAGTTGTCGTTGCTCGCCGAGGCCGCGGAGGGCGCAGCAAGCGAAGTGAGGAACGCCATCCTGCTCGCGATCGGCACGGGCATCGGATCGGCCGTTCTGGCGGACGGACGCATCCTGCGCGGCGAGGGTGGCGCAGCCGCTTCCTTCGGCTGGGCGTGCGCCGATCCTTCCGACGGAGGCGACGCGGTCCATGGCTGGCTCGAGCGCACCGCCTCGGGCAGCGCGCTGGACCGTATCGCGGCCGGTCAGGGCCTGGGGGACGGGCCGGCGCTGGTGGCGCGCGCCAGGACTGGAGACGAAGCGGCGCTCGCCGCCCTTCGACCGCCGATGCAGGCACTCGGCACGGCGCTTGCGGGCGCGGTGGCGCTGGCCGGAGCGCCGCTCGTCATCTTCGCCGGCGGCGTCGCCGAGAGCGTCGACGTGCTCGGACCGCTCATCCTGCCGGCGCTGACGCGCCAGCTTCCACCGCATCTGCGCGACGTACGGCTGGTGGCGAGCCGTTTCGGCGCGCGCACGGCGATGATGGGGGCCGCACTGGCCGCGCGTGGGCATCCGATCTGGTTGGGGAACGAGCCATGACGATCAACATCCGTCGCGCTGACCGCTCTCGTCCCGAGCCGCTCTGGCATCAGGCCGAGCAGGCGCTGCGCGCGCTCATCGCAGACGGCAGCTGGCCCGACGGCACGCAACTGCCGAACGAAGGCAAGCTCAGCGAGATGCTGGGGGTGAGTCGCATCACCATTCGCCATGCCTTGCGCAATGTCGAGGAAGCCGGACTGCTGCGGCGCGAGCACGGCCGCGGCACCTTCGTGCGCACCTCGACCGTGACCGCCGGCGTTCGCGGCCTGACCAGCTTCACCCAGGAGATGCAGGACCGCGGCTTCGTCGTCGGTTCCCGGGTGCTCGATATGGTCGAGGTGCCGGCTTCGCCGGAGGTGGCAAGCGCGCTCGAGATCGCGGAAGGGGAGGCGGTTGTCATGCTGCGGCGCCTGCGCGCCGGCAACAACCAGCCAATCGGTATACAGACGGCCTTCATGCCTGTGGCGCGCGTTCCGGGTCTGGTCGAAACCCGCGAGGCCGTGCCTTCCCTTTACGAGATGCTCAAGGCGCGCTTCGGCATCACCCCGAAGGTGGCGCGCGAGATCTACCGGGTCGGGAGCGTATCGGCAGAGGACGCGGTCCTGCTCGAAGTCGAAGCGGGCAGCCCGGCCTTCGTCGTCCAGCGCATCACCTCCGATGCGCGCGGGCCGTTCGAATACACCGTCTCAACCATGCGCGGCGACCGTTATGAAATCCGCTCACGCCTCCAACTCTGAACCCGTAACGAAAGACAGGGCCTAAAGACATGTCCACCCTCTACATCAGCCGCCTTCTGAAACTCGCCGAGCGCGCAGCCGGCGAGAACGAGGAGGCCTTCGACAAGGCGTCCACCGCGCTTTCGGAGAGCCTTTACAATGACGGCCTCGTCCACCTCTACGGGTCCGGCCACTCCGTCCTGCCGGTCCAGGAGACCTTTCCGCGCTATGGCAGCTATGTCGGTTTCAACCCGCTCACCGATCCGCGCGTCATGTGGAACAACGTGCTCGGCGCCGGCGGCGTGCGCGAGCTCCTCTGGCTCGAGCGTACCGAGCGTTACGCCGAGAAGTTCCTCGATCACCAGCCGCTCAATCCCGGCGACAGCATCGTGATCTTCGGCCACAGCGGCCGCAACGCGTCAGGCATCGACACCGCCCTTTATGCCAGGAAGCGCGGGCTCACCGTCATCGCGATCACCGCCAAGGCCAATCTCGACAAGCCGGCCACGCACTCCTCCGGCAAGAGACTGGCGGATGCTGCCGACATCGTGATCGACACCGGCGCGCCGATCGAGGACGCCATTGTCGAGGTCGAGGGCTGGTCTCGCCCGGTTGCTGGATCATCCACGGTGCTCGCCATGATCATGATGCACGAGCTCGTTGCGCGTACTGCCCAGAAGCTCGGCGCAAAGGGCGTCGAACTGCCGACCTTCGCCTCGCCCACGATTGCCGGCGTGACCCTGCACGACACCGATCAGATCTATGGCGTCTATCGCGAGCGCATGATCAAGGCCCAGGACAAGCATCTCGATTTCTTTAAGCAGCGCATGCGCGGCGAATGAGACTGGCGCTCGCCGACGTCGGCTCGAACCCGTCGGACGGCTGTGCCTCGATCTGCAAGGGTTGCACTGCTTCGATTGCGCCGGAATGGCCTGCCGTCAGCCGTTCCGGGGGCGGCTGACGGAGCGCGGCAGGATATGGTCGCCAACGTGGTGCCGGTCCCGCGGCGGCGCGTCCAATCACCGGGACGAGAGCTCGCGACTGCTCTGCAACAACCGGTCGCGCAGGATGCCGGTCTGCTCGCCGGACAGGTCGATCGGCAGCACCAGGCAAATCGTCGCCTCGACATTGCCGTCCGCACCATAGATCGGCGCTGCCAGGCATTGCGTCACGGCGTCCACCAGGCCCTTGGTCAGGCAGTAGCCGTCGCTCAGCGCGGTTCCGATGGCGGCGATGAACTCGTCTATGTCGATGCGCCGGCCATCCGGCAGGACGAGGTCCTCGTCGGCGATGAGTTCCTCGATCTCGGCCCGGCTTCGCCCGGCCAGCAGCAGCCTTCCGGAGGCCGTCCACGGAATCGGGATCTGCAGACCCACTGCCGAGCTGATGCGGAACGGCCGGTTGCCGGGCCGCATGTGCATGATCGTGTAACGACCGTTCTGCAGCATGCAGAATTCGCTCGTCTCTCCGGTTTCCTTGGCGAGCCGCTCCACCTCCATGCGTGCGCGCTTAGCCAGCGAATTCTCGCGGATGTAGTTGAGGCCGTAGAGATAGATCCGCTTGCCGAAGAAAATGCGGGAGTCCTCCGTCGAGACCTCCAGCAAGCCCGCCTGGGTCAGGTCGTTGACCAGCGTGTAGGTGGAAGAGCGCGGCGCATTCAGCGCCTTGGCGAGCGCACCGATACGGATGCCTTCGCCGTGCCCGTGCAGGAACTCGAGAATCTGCAGGATGCGATCGACGCTGCGCTCCCGGCGCTGTGGGCCATCGATCTCGGATGCCGGTGAAACAAGAGTCATGTGCTTCTTGCGTATTTTCGCGATGTTGATAGTCTGTCTCTAGCAGAAGACAGATGTCCTGTATACGGGACAAATGAACGACATTTTGGCGCCCATGCGAGAGGCCCGGCAAGCGGCGATCGGGGCGCAGGGCGGAGTGGAACTGTTCGCAATGGATGCTGCCGCGAAGATGAGCCACCGGGAGATCCGCGAGCGGATTGCAACGCTGTCCCGGCTCGATATCGCGCTCAAGAACACGCCGCTCGAAGAGGCGCGCAACCTGAGCCGCCTGCTCGGCGGCCCGCGCATCTTCGTCAAGCGGGACGACCTCACGGGCGTGGCGCTTGGCGGCAACAAGCTGCGCAATCTCGAGTTCCGCCTCGCCCATGCCATGAAGGAGGAGCCGGACACGGTGATCGTGGGGTTGGATCTTCAGTCCAATTCCGCGCGGCAGACTGTCGGTGCATGCAACAAGCTTGGCCTGCGCACGATTCTCGTGCTGGAAGGCACGCGGCCCAACAATGTGCAGGGCAATCTGCTGGTCGATTACCTGCTCGGCGCGGAGGTCCACTTTGCCGCCGGCAAGCGCGAGCAGCGCGCCATGCTCGACAGCCTCGCCGGCGCGGTACGTGCGCGGGGCGGGCGCCCGCATATCCTCAACGACAATCCCATGTTCGACGTCGCCTCCGCCGTCGCCTATCTGGAAGTCACGCTCGAAATCGTCGAGCAGCTCGACCAGCGTGGGTTGAAGCCGGATTTCCTGTACATGTCGTCGAGCGGCAAGGGCTCGGCCGGCCTCATGCTGGCGCAGAAACTGCTCGGCGGCTTCACCACGCATGCGGTCTGCGCCACCGACGAATTCGATCTGCCGTCGCGTACGGCAAAGATCGCCAACGAGACGATCGCCGCACTGCGCCTCGACATCGCCGTCAGCGAGGATGAAGTCCTCAACACCGAGAAGTTCGTCGGCAAGGGGTACGGCATTCCGAGCGAAGCCGGCAATGAGGCCGTGCAGCTCTTCGCCCGCACCGAGGGCATCATCCTCGACCCGATCTATACGGGCAAGGCGGCCGCGGGCCTGCTGGCGCACATCCGCGAGGGCCGCTTCACGAACGACCAGGTGGTGGTGTTCGTCCATACCGGCGGCACGCCGGCGATCTTTACATGGAATGAGCTTTGGCTCTGACGCGGCGAAAAGTTCGCCACGCCCTGCCGGGTTCGACAAGGGAGGAGAGTATCGACATGAGACGCAGGCAATTTCTGACGGGTGCGGCCGGTGCCGCGCTGCTTTCGACGATGCCGTTCGGTGCAATCCGCGCCTACGCGCAGGGCGCCGGCGGTGTGATCACCTTCGGACAGAGCACGGCGGTGCTGACACTGGATCCTGCGCACGGGGCCTTCACCGGCTATCCCGGCGGTTATGAGGCGGCGCTGCTCCTCTTCGACCGCCTGCTCGATTTCGACGCCGACATGAAGATCGTGCCGCTGCTGGCGGAATCCTTCACCATGAGCGACGATCTCCAGTCCTGCCAGCTGAAGCTTCGCGCCGGCGTCACCTTCCACGACGGGACGCCCTGCGACGCCGCCGCAGTCAAGTTCAACATCGAGCGGATGATGAACAAGGAGATCAACACCACCAACAGGCCGCTCTGGGATCCCGTGGCCGGGGTCGACGTGGTGGACGCCACGACGGTGGTGATCAGGACTTCCGCGCCCTTCGCGCAGTTGCCGAACACGCTCGCCCACGGCTCCGGCGCAATCATTTCGCCGGCCGCGATCGAGAAGTTTGGCGAGAAGGGTTTCGCGCAGAACCCGGTCGGTGCCGGTCCGTACATGCTCGAAGCCTTCAATGCCGGCCAGGAGCTGAAGCTGAAGGCTTTCGACGGCTATTGGGGTGCCAAGCCGGGCGCCGCGGGCGTGATCTTCCGCTTCATCGCGGAGCCTGCCACGCGTATCAATGCGCTGACCACGGGCGCCGTCGATGTGATCGATTCCGTTCCGGTCCAGCTCGTCGGCCAGCTTGCCGCCAACACCGAGATCGAGGTCGTGCGTCGCCCGGGCCTTCGCCCGATCGGGCTCGCATTCAACCTCACCCGCCCCGCACTTTCCGATGTCAAGGTGCGCCAGGCGCTGAACCTGGCCGTGCCGGTCGCGACCATCGCGGAGAAGGTCTTCTTCGGCTTCGCCAAGGCGCCCGACTCGCCGCTGGCCTTTGACGCCATCGGCTACAAGAGCGTGAGCGAAACTGTTTTCGACCAGGAGAAGGCCAAGGCGGTTCTTGCCGAAGCGGGCTACACGGCTGGCGCCGACGGCGTGCTCGAGAAGGACGGCGCCAAGCTCACCCTTGCGCTGTTTGCCCCGGAAGGCCTTTTCCCCGGCGACGTCGCCGTGGCGGAGATTGTCGCCGCCTCGCTCAAGCAGGTTGGCGTCGACGCCCGGATCACCAAGATCGAGAAAGGCGCCTATTGGGATCATTTGCGCCAGGACAAGGCCAATCTCGCCTGGGACATGGCGATGTTCGGCTTCAATCCGTCCAACGCCTCCGGCACGTATCATCTCGCCTCGCTGTTCAGGTCCAACAAGGACGACAACGCCAAGCCGGATGTCTGGAACATGGGACGCTACCGCAACGAGCAGGTCGACCAGCTGCTGAAGGTCGCCGACAGCGCGCCGCAGGAAGCTGCGCGGCTCGAGGCGCTGGGCAAGGCGCAGGAACTGATCTGGCAGGATGCGCCATATTTGTGGTTGCAGATCAACGAGAACGTCTCGGCCGTGCGCAAGCCGGCTTCCGGCGTCGCCGTGATGCCGATTGTCTTCACCAATCTGCGCAACGCAACCAAGGCCTGATGTCGGCGTATCGATGATCGGATTCCTGGCCAGACGTTTCGCCGCCATTCCGCTGGTGGTGCTTGGCGTCGTCACGATCCTGTTCATCATCTTCAAGTCCGTTCCCGGCGACGAGGCTGCTTTCGTCGCCGGGGCGACGGCCACCCAGGAAGAGATCGAGGCAGTGCGGGTCCAGCTCGGGTTGGATCGGCCGCTGATCGAACAATATCTCAGTCATGTCTCCGGCCTGCTCGTCGGCGATTTCGGCTATTCGACCACCTTTCGCGGCAATCCGCTTCCGCACATCGTCGAGCGGCTGCCGGCGACGTTGCTGTTGGCCGCGTCCGCCATCACGCTCACTGTGTTGATCGGCATCCCTGCGGGAGTCGCCGCAGCGGCATTTCGCAATCGCTGGCCGGATTATCTTGTCTCGCTCTCCGTCGTCGGCCTGCTGGCGATACCGAATTTCTGGCTCGGCATGCTTTTGATCGCCGTGCTGTCGGTCGATCTAGGCCTGTTGCCGAGCTTCGGCGCCAGCAGCCCGGCCTCGCTCGTCATCCCGACGCTCGCGCTTGCCGCGCGGCTTGTCGCGCTGGTGGCGCGAATGACCCGCGGCGTCGTCATCGAGGAACTGCGCAAGGACTATGTCCGCACCGCCCGCGCCAAGGGGCTGTCGAAGGGCAGCGTGTTGCGCCGCCACGTGCTGCGCAATGTGATGATCCCCACCGTGACCGTCATCGGCTTGCAGGCCGGCTACCTGCTCGGCGGCTCCGTGGTCGTCGAGCGGCTCTGCGCCTGGCCGGGCATCGGCGACCTGCTGCTCAACGCGGTTTCCGTGCGTGACTACACGCTGGTGCAAGCGATCGTGCTGATCTTTGTCGTGTCCTTTCTGATCATCAACATTGCGGTGGAAGTCATCTACCGCTTCGTCAACCCGAAGCTGCGCTATGCCTGAAGCCGTTGCGCGCCGCAGACGGCGGCCGGGCCGCCGCATCAACCCTTTCCTGTGGCTCGGCGCGACGCTGCTGGCCGCATTCGCGGCTGTCGCCCTGCTCGGCGAGCGGGTTGCGCCCTACGATCCGGCCGCGCAGGACCTTTTCGCCATGCTGGAGCCGCCGTCCGCAGCGCACCTGCTCGGCACCGACAATGTCGGTCGCGATATCCTTTCGCGCATCATCGCCGGCACCCGTTACACCCTGTCCATCGCTCTGGCGTCCGTATTCTTCGCCGGGATCGGCGGCATCGCGCTCGGATCGGTCGCGGGCTATTTCGGCGGGCTGACCGACCGCATCGTGACCGGCATCATCGACCTCCTTCTGACGGTGCCGAACATCGTGCTCGCGATCGCCATCGCGTCGGTCGCCGGCGCCAGCGCGACCGGCCTCACCATCGCGATCACGGCAAGCTTCATTCCGCCGCTGGCGCGGCTTGTCCGCGGCCGCGTCATCGAGTTGACGCAGGAAGATTTCATCGCCGCGGCCGTCGCGGTCGGGATGGGCCACGGCGGCATCCTGCTCCGCCACGTCCTGCCCAACGCGGCCACCGTCATCATCATCGAGCTCAGCCTGAACGCGGGCCAGGCGGTGCTGATCGGCTCGGCGCTCGGCTTCCTCGGCCTCGGCGTCCAGCCGCCGGCTCCCGAATGGGGCACGATGCTGGGGACAAGCCGCGAATACCTGACCGTCGTGCCGCATCTGGTGATCGCGCCCGGCATCGCCATCTCGCTTCTCGTGCTTGCCTTCAACGCCTTCGGCGACGGGCTGCGCGACGTCTTCGACCCGGCCTCGGGCACCTGACAGGTTTTCCATGGATTACGGCATCATCGATTGTCACGCCCACATCTTCCCGCCGGCCGCCGGGGCGTCGGGTTTTCCCGATATGGAGACGCATCGCCTGCATCAACAGCGCGCCATGCATATGCACGGCAACCAGCCATATAGGCGCCGGCGCGACGACGCGATCGTTGCGGAGCGGATGCTGTGGGATCCGGCCGACCCGTCGCCCGCAGGCCGCCGGGAGGCGCAGTTCCGCGCCGGGCGTTTCGGCCGCTTCGAATGGACCAGCGCCGGCGAGGATTATTATGTCCAGTTCCTGCCGCCGTGGATGGACGATCTGTCGATGCCGGCCGACCGGCTCGTCGCGTTCATGGATTATGCCGGCGTCACCACCGCCATTCTCCAGAACGACCATATCTACGGCAATCTGGCGGAGGATTTCGCCGCTGCCGCGAAGGCTTATCCCGGCCGCCTCGTCGGTCTGGCGCAGGTCGAGGAAGCATTCGCCTACCAGGATCACGAACTGCAGCGGCTCGATGACGAAATCGGCCGTCTCGGCATGGCCGGTTTCTATTTCACCACGACAGGCCTGTTCCGCAGCGGCTACAAGCCGATGCATTCCGACCGTGCCTACGATCCATACTGGAAACTGGTGGAGCAGAGCGGCCTTCCGGTCTTTTGGGTGCAGTCGGCCAATTCGCCGGTCGGCACCTATGAGGACGAGATGCGCCATCTTGCCCGCATCATCGAGCGTTTCCCCGCTATTCGTCATGTCCTGGTGCACGGGGTGCCGACGTCGCTCTATGCCGACGAGAACGACCGCCTGAAGCTGCCGTCCATCGTCGAGACGCTGCTGAAAGACGCACCCGTGTCGGCGGAAATCCTCTATCCGATCGCGTGGGGTGGACGGCAGGACTATCCCTATCCGCGCGCGCATCTGCATATCCGCCAACTGGTCGGGGCTTTCGGCGCGACGCGTTTCCTATGGGGATCCGACGCGCCCAATGTCGACCGTTTTTGCACCTATGCGCAGTCGCTGACCTATTTCACGCGCCACAGCGATTATCTGTCGGCGGCCGACAAGCGTGCGATCCTTCGCGACAATGCGGTGGCGCTGCTGCCCGCGCTGGCGAAGCTGAACGCCGGCGAACGATGAAGCCGTTGCTGTCCATCGAGGGGCTGACGGTCGAGCTCTCGACCGGCGAGCGCACGTTCGAGCCGGTAAGCGATGTCAGCTTCGGCGTCTCGCGCAATGAGGTGCTGGCGTTGGTGGGCGAGTCGGGCTCCGGCAAGAGCATGACTGCGATGGCGATCATGCGCCTGCTGCCCGAACCGGCCGCCGAGATCGTCTCGGGCCGGATTCTGTTCGACGGCGTCGATCTGGCGAGCGCGGGCGAGGCGGCGCTGCGGCGCATCCGCGGAAACCGCATCGGCCTGATCTTCCAGGAGCCGATGACCGCGCTCAACCCGTCGATCCGGGTTGGCCCGCAGGTGGCGGAGGTGCTGCGCCTGCACAAGGGTCTCGCCGCGGCTGCCGCACGCGGGCGGGTGGAAGAGTTGTTCGAGCAGGTGCGCATGCCGGATCCGAAGCGCCGCTACGACGATTACCCGCACCAGATGTCGGGCGGCATGCGCCAGCGCGTCGTCATAGCGCTCGCGCTCGCCTGCGATCCGGACGTGCTCATCGCCGACGAGCCGACGACGGCGCTCGACGTTACCACGCAGGCACAGATCCTGGAGACATTCCGCGATCTGCAGGCGTCCGTCGGCGCGGCGACGATCCTGATCACCCACGACCTCGCTGTCGTGGCGGAAACGGCGGACCGTATCGCTGTCATGTATGCAGGCCGCATCGTGGAGGAGGCGACGGCCGAGCAACTGTTCGCGTCGCCCCGCCACCCCTATACGCATGGTCTGCTGGGTTCGGTTCCGCATATCGCCGATCTCGACGCCGAAACCGGGCGCGAACGCCTGCCCGAGATTCCCGGCACCGTGCCGGCGCTGTGGGCGCTGCCGCCGGGCTGTGCCTTCGCACCACGCTGCCCGCGCGCCGGCGAGCGCTGCGCGGCGGCGCGGCCGCCGCTCGATGAGCTCGCGCCGGGTCACCGCGCGGCATGCTGGTATCCGGTGGAGACGGCGTCATGACGATGCTGCTCGAGGTGAAGAACGTGTCGAAGCGCTTCACGGTCGCTCGCGGAATGGGCGGCGCGGCCGCGACGGTGCATGCCGTGGACAATGTTTCCTTTTCGATCGCGCGCGGTGAAACGTTGGGGCTCGTCGGCGAATCCGGTTGCGGCAAATCGACCGTCGGCAAGATGATCGTGCGGCTGCTCGCTCCGAGCGAGGGCCGGATCCTGCTGGACGGGGCCGACATCACCCACGCATCGCATCGCGCCATGCGGCCGCTGCGCCGGCAGGTGCAGATGGTCTTCCAGGATCCCAACGGGTCCCTCAACCCGCGTCAGCGGGCCGGCGACATCGTCGAGGAACCGCTTCTCGTCCATGGTCTGGGCAACAGCGCCGAACGCAAGGCAAAGGTCGCCGACCTCTTTGCCCGCGTCGGGCTGCGCCCCGACCAACTGCGCAACGTGCCGTCCAAATTCTCCGGCGGCCAGCGCCAGCGGCTTGCGATAGCCCGTGCGCTGGCGCTCAACCCGTCGCTGATCGTTGCCGACGAGCCGGTTTCTGCGCTCGACGTCTCGATCCAGGCGCAGGTGATCAATCTGATGTCCGACATCCAGAAGGAATTCGGGCTCGCCTACCTGTTCGTCGCACACGATCTTGGCGTGGTGCAGCATATCAGCGATCGGGTCGCGGTCATGTATCTCGGCCGCATCGTGGAGATCGGCAGTACGGCCGACGTCTATCGCCGGCCGAGTCATCCCTATACGCGCACGCTCATGGATGCGGTGCCGCGGCTCGACCCGTCGCGGCGCCACGGCAGGGTGAAGGTGCCCCGGGGCGAGGTCCCGAGCCCGCTCGATCCGCCGCCGGGCTGCGCATTTCATCCGCGTTGTCCCATCGCGAGCGACATCTGCCGGGCCGAGCGGCCGCAGCTGCGCCGCCTGGCCTCCGGCGTCGAGGCGGCCTGCCATCATGCCGATTAGCTGTACCGACCGCGGCGCCGACTGCGGCGAGTTGTGAATGGAGCACTCGATGAATATTGCAGACCCGAGCGTGTCGGCGGCGCTATCGCCTTACGATCGCCTTGCGCGGCTCGGGATCGTCGTTCCGCCGCCGCCGCCGCCGGTCGCCAACTTTCTCACGCACGTGCGCGAGGGCAATTTGCTCTTCCTTTCGGGACAGGGTCCGAGGGAGGCTGACGGTTTTCTGCACCGCGGCAAGGTCGGCGCCGACATCTCCACCGAGATGGCTTACGGCCACGCTCGGCTCACCGGCATCAACCTCATCTCGGTCATGCACGCGGCCCTGGGCGATCTTCGCCGTGTGAAGCGCATCGTGAAGCTGTTCGGCATGGTCAACAGCGCCGCCGATTTCGGCGACCAGCCGAACGTCGTCGACGGCTGTTCGGACCTTTTCGTCGAGGTCTTCGGCGAGTGCGGCCAGCACGCCCGCTCGGCCGTCGGCATGGGGGCGCTGCCGGGCAACATCACAGTCGAGATAGAGGCAACGATAGCGATCCACAGCGGCTAGCTTTTCGCGACCGGATGCCCGGGCAGGGGGCGAGGGCCGGCGCGCGCCAGTTACATTGGGTTCGAAAAGGCGGCGTGCCGTCGGACAGGCGGCCGGCGCCATGGACAGGCGTCCGTTCAGGCGAGCAGGCGCGTTGGCACGCCCAGCACCGGACCGACTTCCGCAAGCCGCTGGTCGAGCGTGTGAACCGTCGCCCCATTCCCGGATGCTGTCGCCAAGTGCAGCGCGCCGCCTGCGCGAAGGCCAAGCGCATGCTGATCAGCGAACTTAGCTGCCGTCCGGAAATGCACGCCCGTGACCGGCAGGACCGTGAAGCTCTCGATGACCAACCGGTTGAACATCGCCAGCGCGGCCGCGCGCTGGTCGAGGCTGATCTGCCCGGTTCGCAGCTTGATCGCCATGGCCGAGGACAGCTCGGTGACCGTCCATTCGCTGATGAGAAGCTGCTGCGGATCCTGTTCCGCCGGCCACTCCTGGACATGTGTCGTCATCGCCTCGTTCGAAAGCGCCGCGACGATCAGCGACGTGTCGAGATAAAGCATCAGTAACGGTCGCTGTCCCGCATGGACCGTACCAGATCGGAGGCGGTCTGCACCTGCGGCGGCATCGTCGTCGTCAACGATTGCAGCAAAGCTGCATCGATCGGCTTGCGCGGCCTGGCCACCGCGGTGAGCCGAGCGACCGGCTTGCCGCGCCGGGTGATGTCGATCGAATCCCCTGCCTCGACGCGGTCGACGAGTTCGCTCAGATGGGCTTTCGCGTCCGCCAGATTGATGGCTGCCATGTCGCGCTCCTGACCATGTAGATGGTCATATAATGCATAGGACTTGAGAAATTCCAGCGCGAGGTTCCCTGTGCCACTTCCGACACGACGACCCCTGGCCGGGAGCAGCCCGCATGCTGGTGGGGGGCTCACGGCGAAGCGTCAGCTTCATTTCGATCGTTGTTCACGTCGCACGCGCAGCTTGTGTCATCGCGGCATGCCGGAAAGAGCAGTGCTCGATTCGATGGAGCAGGCACTGCTCCGCAAGCGCAGTATCAACTGCCGGCTGGCCATCTCGCGGCTCCGATGCGGGCCGGCGATGCTGCTGCCGCCGCGCCCGTCCGCTACAGCATCTCTCCCGAAAATGTGCGCGGTTTCGGGATAAAGACATACGCAAAATCAACAGGCTAAGCGTGTCGCGTGAATCCTTTTTCACGCGACACGCTTTAGGAGCCACCCCGACGTGGCGCGTTATTTGCCCGACTTGATGTGCTCCACCATCTGCGCGACGACCGTTCCCCAGCCATCGTGGAAACCCATTTCCTCGTGGCTCTTGCGGTTGGCCTCGTCGCCGTGGATGGCGATCGCCTTGTAGCGCGTGCCCTTGCCCAGCGGCGTCAGTTCCAGCACGGCGGTGAAATAAGGTTTCGGCGAAGGCCGGTAACCGGGCAGCAGCGTGTCGGTGAAGACCAGCCGCTGGTTTGGCGCGACCTCCAAATAGCAGCCCACATTCGGGAACTCCTCACCTTCCGGGTTGCGCATCGTCGTGGCGAAGATGCCTCCCGGTCGCAGGTCGATCTCGACCGAGACGATCGACCAGGGCTTTGGCACGAACCATTGCTTCAGGCTCGACGGTGTCGTCCACGCCTTCCAGACAAGCTCGACCGGCACGTCGATTTCCCGTTCCAGCACCAGGTCCAGCTTCGGATCGATCTTGATCGTGGACGTCATTCGCTACTCTCCTGTTTCATTGACAGCAAATAATTGTCGAGGCGGTCCAGCCGGCGTTCCCACAGCGTGCGCTGCCTGCCGAGCCAGTCCTCCGCCAGCTTCAACTGCTCGGAGGCGACCTGATAGGTGCGCACCCGGCCTTCCTTGCGCGACCGCACGAGGCCGCAATTCTCCAGCACCCTGAGATGCTCCATGAACGAGGGCAGCGCCATCTTGTACAGCGCGGCGAGTTCGCTGACCGACGCCTGCCGCGCGCTCAATCGTTCGATCACGCTTCGTCGCGTCGGATCGGCAAGCGCCCGGAAGATTCCATCGACCGCTGCCGGGCTGGCCAAGGCTGCGGTCTGCTCCTGCAGCATGTCCCTTCGAAGCCTCCGCATCCTCGTTTCGCGGCTTCGATAGCCTATCCGAACACTTAGGTCAAATCCTAAGTGTTGAAATCGAAGCATCGATCGCGTCCGTCGCGCTGTCAGCTAACACAGCCGTGCTGTGAAGCTTGTCGAAATGAGCTAAATTCTTCGCCGGACCGCAACGCGGGTCCGGTCGAGACGTTTCCTCCCTTGGCGGGTTCGCGGGCCTGGCTCGTCGACTGGCGATCTGACGGAGACCGGCGGTGACGCAGAGCGCAACTCTGGTGTTGGCTGGAGCGACTGGAGAATACCGGGAGCGCCGCCCGATGGCCGCGCTCGATCGGCATGTCCAGTGCGTGTGGTCCAACAGCTTGCCGTACGAACGGCCGGCTGTGCTCGCGGTTGTTCCCGACGGCTGCATCGATCTTACCTGGGTCGACGGCGATCTCGTTGTCGCGGGCCCGGACGTGCGCGTCGCGATATCGCCCATCGCCGATGCGAGCCCCGTCATAGGGCTGAGGTTCCGCGCCGGTGCGGCCACAAACTGGTTGCGGCTTCCCATGTCCGAGATCGTCGGAACCCGCTTGCCGCTTTCCGAATTCTGGGGCGGACGCGCCGCGACGATCACGGCCAGGATCGGCGACGCCGGCTCGACGGCCGAACGGATGCGCATCCTTGAAGCGGCGCTCGCCGAACGCGCTTCCGACGTCGACCCGCCAGGCTCGGACATGGGCTTCGTGTTCAACGCGCTCAGAACCGATTTCGGCGGGAGAAGCCTGTCGGTCATCCTCGATCGATTGGACATCGGTGCGCGTACCCTGCGGCGCCGGTGTCATGCCGCTTTCGGCTACGGGCCGAAGACCCTCGACCGCATCCTGCGCTTCCAGCGCCTTCTCAAGCTGGCGCGGGCCGACGGCGGGAACTCCCTCGCCGGGCTTGCTTTCGAAGCAGGCTACGCCGACCAGGCGCACATGACGCGTGAGGTCCGAAGCTTTTCCGGATTCTCTCCGACGGGGATACTGACGCAGCTCAGGGTCTGAGGCGTCCGTTTCGTTCAAGACCGTGCACGCGCCCTCTCGTAGCTTTGCCTCCATCCAGACGGAGGCGAAGATGAGCAGCTATCAGGCGAGAACGATCACCCGGACGATCGATTGCGACAGCCGCGAAGTGTACGACTTCGCGTCCACGCCGACGAACTGGCCACGCTGGGCAGCCGGGCTCGGTCGCAACTTCGAGAAAATCGGCGGGCAGTGGTCGGCCGAGGATCCGAATGGTCGCCACATTCGCATCCGGTTCACGCCAGCGAACGATTTTGGCGTGCTTGATCATGTCGTCTTCAGCGAAGCCGGCGAGACGCACAATGCCATGCGCGTCGTCGGCAATGGCACTGGCTCGGAAGTGATGTTCACGCTGCTGCAGACGCCAGGCATGTCCGATCAGATTTTCGCCGACGATGCAGCCGCCGTTGCGCGTGATCTGGACGCGCTCAAGGCGCTGCTCGAGCGCCGATAAGTCTGATCCCTTGAAGCAGGAGCAAGCAGAAATGGCCAAGGTCGGCAAAAACAATCGTATCGACTATGTCGAATTCAACGTGAAGGACATTTCGAGATCGCGATCCTTCTATGGAGAAGCGTTCGGGTGGGTCTTCAAGGATTACGGGCCCGGCTATTGCGAATTCAGCGATGGTCGATTGACCGGTGGATTCGCGCTGCTCGGCCGCGATGCGCCCGCAGGGCCGGCGGGGCGAGGTGGTGGCCCGCTGGTCATCCTTTTCGCCAAGGATCTCGCAGAGACGCAGCGCCGCATCGAACAGGCGGGCGGAAAAATCGTGCAGGCGGCCTACTCGTTTCCGGGAGGGCGACGGTTTCACTTCGCCGATCCGGACGGCTACCAGCTGGCCGTCTGGTCGGACAAGTGAGCCATTGCGCGGCGCAAATGGCGTCGCCAAAGGCCCGCGACGAGCGCGAGCCCTCATGGCGAAGTGCGCCGGCGCTGCCTGAGGCGCCCGACTTAACAGTCGGGTAAGTGCGCATCGTTAGCTTCGACGTGGCGCGTCCGGGTTTGATGGCGCGCCACGTCGCCCTGCTCCGAAAAGGCCGGGCGGCAGGTTCGAACTGGCATTGAGGGGCGATCATGACCAATGAGGAAATCTGGGCGCAGGTGCGTTCGCAGGCCGAGCTGACGCCTGCTGTCTACGGAGCGGTTGATTTCAACACTCTGCCCGAGCGCTTCACCGGCACCGTCGGCGAGGCCAACGAGCTGCAGTCGGCAGGCGAGGAGGTGCGGGCGCGCATTCTCTCGGATGCCGGGCTGGTCGAGCGCATGCGCGCCTATACCTTCATGGGCGATCGTATCGCCGACCCTTACGCGGCGCTGATGCCGCAATATGGCTTCCGCCGGCTCACCCAGATGCTGACTGACGCCTGCGATCATGGCCTCGAGTCGGTGAAGGACGCGCCGCCCGAGCTGCAAGCTTTCATCGAAGCGATGGAGCGGGTGCCGGAATGGCTCGACATGGAGCTGGTCGAGGAGGGCGCCCGTGCCGAACGGCCGGCCATGGCCGTCATCAGCCCCTTTTCGCTGCGTGCTGCATTCATCGCCACCTTCATGAACAAATATGCCGCGCTGCCGATGGCATTCACCGGCACGCTCTCCAACGAGAGCGCGGCGCGGCGCGTGAAGGAGACGGCCACCTTCTTCGCGACGTCGGTCATGCCCGGCGCGCTGGCGCGCGGCGGTCCGGGCTTCAAGGCCGCGGCGATGGTGCGTCTGATGCATTCGATGGTGCGCTTCAACGTCATGCGCAAGGGGCGCTGGGACGTCTCCGTCTATGGCGTGCCGATCCCGCAGGTCGACCAGATGCCGGCCGGCCTGATCGGCATCACGATGATCGCGGCCAAGATCGTCAAGGCCGGCGGCCGCATCGGGTTCACGCCCGCGGAGCGGGCGCGCGTCGAGCTCAGCCGCTACCGCTGCTACCTGCTCGGCCTGCCCGAGGCGCTTCTCGGCACCGAGCCCGAGGAGATCGTGACTCTGATGGCTGCGCGCCAGGCGACCTTGCGATCAGGCTTCGACGACGCCACCTGCGGCGCCCTGCTGCGCGCAACGATCGGCGCCTATCTGCCGGCCGATCGCTCGCTGCGCTCCCGCCTCTTCGACGCTTTCGAGCGCGGCTTCTCGAAGCTTCTCTTCGTGCAGCAGTTCGTCTCCGGCGACATGGCGCGTGCCAAGGGCATGGGCATCGACATGACCGGCTTCGACCGGATGGCGTACGTGCTGTGCGCATCGCTGATCGCGGTACGTCTCGGCGCCTACAAGCTGGCTGCGCGCGTCCCCTTCCTCGCCGGGGCGGCCGACCGGCGGCTGGTCCGCCTCATCGAGAAGCAGCTCGCTTCCTACGGGCACGCCCATTTCACGACCGACGCTTCGGCGTATCGGCCTGCGGTGACGCCGGCGGAGTGAGGCGGCCAGGCCGTCACGCCCCTCCGAGCCTGCGGGTGGTGGTCACGGCCTGCATGGCCAGGCCGACCAGCGCGACGCCAAGAGGAATGTGAACCCACATGAGGTTGGCACCCTCGACGGAGAACCTGCCGACGGCGCTCTGCAGGATGACGATCACGGCGAGCGAAAGCAGCAGGAGGCCGAGCCTCGGTCCCTGCGCTATCCGGCGCAGGGTGACGACCGATGCGACGCCGGCGATCAGTGCCAAGGCAATCAGCGCAGTCGCATTCACCCGATGCGCGGCATAGGCCCATTCGATTCCCGACAGCATCAAACCTGCGAAGACCGCCTGCGCGAAGATGCCTGCGGCGAGCACGATCGCAATGACGCTCCACCACTGACGGCGGCCCGGCTTGTCCAACTCGATCGGTCCGTCGACGGCCGCGTCATGTTTGCCTTCGTTCATTGCTTCCTCCCTTCGGTGACGAGCGTTCTCATCGCCGCGGCTTCATCGCGGCAGGCTGAAACAGCTCGACGACATTGCCGGACGGGTCCTGCAGCAGGACCTGTTTGCCGCCCGGCCCTTCGAGGATGTCGTTGCGGAACGGCGCCCCGGCCCGGCGCAGCCGGGCCACCTCGGCCTCGATGTCGTCGACGATCAGATGGATGCGGTTCCATCCGCCCGGTCCCGGTTTGGCGCCGTCCGGCAAGGGCTGCGCGGCGGAGCTTCTCGGGCCGCTGAGCAGGAGCCGCAGTTTCCCGCGTGCGACATCGGCGAACGCCGGAAAGCTCGTCAGCACCACGAAGTCGAGGAACTTCGTGTAGAAGGCGACGGCCTCCTCGACGTTGTCGACCATGTAGCGGACGCTCACCATGTCTTTCCGGTCGGTCATGTCTTTGTCCTCCGCGCTCGAGGCGTTTGCTCGGCGAGCAGCGTGAGCAGGAAGGCGATGCGCGTCGCGAGCTCGGCTGCCACGTGCCGAAACGCCGGGTAGGTGTCTTCGTCGGAACCGCCGTCCGACGGGTCGGCGATGCTCCAGTGAATGAGCTGGGGATGGCCGGGGAGTTCGGGGCAGACCTCGCGTACCCGGTCACACAGGCTGATGACCCAGTCGAAGCGTTGCCGAGCGAACGCATCCAGGTGCTTTGTGCTGTGACCGGAGAGGTCGAGCCCATATTCTTCCTGCATGACCCGCACGGCGTTGGCATGCAGCGTCTTGGGATGACTGCCGGCGCTGCGTGCCTCGACAATGCCGCCCGACTGGTGCCTCGCAAGCGCTTCGGCCATCTGCGACCGCGCGCTGTTGCCGGTGCACAGAAACAAGAGTCGCGCCGCAGGGAGCTGGGCGTCTTTGCGCATCGGCGGAACAAGGCGAAGGCCGGGATGCAATGCGCCGCCGGCGGCCGACAGCATGTCTGCGACGTGCAGCAAGTCGAGCCGGTAATAAGTGTCGCGGCGATCGGCAGAGCTTCGGCGACCGGCGACCAGCCTGCCATCACGCAGCTTGCCGAGATGGTAAGAGACGAGATTCTGCGGTTCGCCGATCAATTCCGTGATCTCGCTTACGCTGCGGTCGCTGCGAGCCAGCTCGCGTAACAGCCGCCAGCGCAACGGGTGCCCGGCCAATTGCAGCAGCTCGGGCGGGGCGACATCGGACGAAGACGGTGCGCTCATATCTCCTTATACATCAATTCAGATTGATGCATCAAGGAAGATTGATGGGTTTATCGGGAGGCCGGCGTAGCTCGGTTACGCCTCCTCGGCGCCGATCACAGCCAGAAAAGCCGCGCCGTAGCGCGCCAGCTTGGCCTCGCCGACGCCTGGGACCGCAGCGAGCTCGGACAGCGAACGCGGCGAGCGCGCGGCCATTTCGACAAGCGTCTTGTCGTGGAAGATGACATAGGGCGGCAGGCCTTGCGCCCGCGCAAGCTCGGAACGTTTGGCACGCAGCTTCTCGAACAGTGCGCGATCGATCTCGGGCAGCGCCTCCCGCGCCTTCTGGCGCTCCGCCTTGCGCCCCACCCTGACCCGCTTGCTCAGGCGCAGGTCGAGCACAGGCTTTTCACGCAGGAACCGGCGTCCTTCGGGAGAAATCGACATGCCGCCATGGCCGGCCGTATCGATGGCAATCAGGCCGCGAGCTACGAGCTGGCGCACGATCGACCGCCAGGCATTGCGATCATGCTCCTTGCCGATGCCGAAGGTGGAAAGCCTGTCATGGCCGAGGTGGCCGATGCGCTCGTCCGCCTCGCCGAGCAGGACCGAGATCACGTGCGCCTGGCCGAAACGCTCGCCCGTGCGATAGATGCACGAAAGCAGTTTTTGCGCGGCGACCAGACCGTCGAATGTCTCGGGTGGCGACTGGCAGACGTCGCAATTGCCGCAGGCCTCGCAGTCGTCGCCGAAATAGCGCAACAGCACCTGGCGGCGGCACTGCGAAGATTCGGCAAAGCCGAGCAGCGCATCGAGCTTGCGATGCTCCATGCGCTTGTGTGCGTCGGGCGCCTCCGACTCCTCGATGAAGCGGCGGCGCAGCGCAATGTCGCCCGCGCCGTAGAGCATCAGCGCCTCGGCCGGCAGGCCGTCGCGCCCGGCGCGGCCTGTCTCCTGGTAGTAGGCTTCGATGCTGCCCGGCAAATCGACATGCAGGACGAAGCGCACATCCGGCTTGTCGATGCCCATGCCGAAAGCGATCGTCGCGACCATGACGAGGCCCTGCTCATGCTGGAACCGCCGCTGGTTTTGTTCCCGCGCCCGCATCTCCATGCCGGCGTGATAGGGCAGGGCGGCGTAGCCGTTAGCATTGAGGGTGGCAGCCACGTCCTCGGTCTTTTTCTTGGACAGGCAATAGATGATACCGCTCTCTCCGCGCCGCTGGGCGAGAAAGTTCAGCGCCTGTTGCGTCGTGCTCACCTTCTCCGCCGCGGCGTAGCGGATGTTGGGCCGGTCGAAGCCGGCGACGAAGCTGTTTTCCGCGCCGAGGCGGAGATGGTCCACGATCTCCGCGCGCGTCGGCGCATCCGCCGTCGCGGTCAGCGCGATGCGCGGCACGTCGGGGAAACGGTCGGCCAGGCAGTCCAGCGCCCGGTATTCCGGTCGGAAATCGTGACCCCATTGCGAAAGGCAGTGCGCCTCGTCGACGGCGATGACCGAAAGACGCGCGGATTTGAGGCGCTCCAGGCTGTCGGGCTTCAGCAGGGTTTCCGGCGCCATGTAGAGGAGGTCGAGCTCGCCGCGCTCGAAATCGTGCCAGAGCAGGTCCTTTTCCGCACCCCAGAGCCGCGAGTTGAGCGCCGCCGCCCTGATGCCGGCCTGTCGCAACGCCGCCACCTGATCTTCCATCAGCGCGATCAGCGGCGAGATGACAAGCCCCATGCCGGCACGGATGAGAGCCGGGATCTGGTAGCAGAGCGATTTGCCGCCGCCCGTCGGCATCAGGACGAAGGCGTGGTTGCCTTCGATCACGTGCTCGATGATCTCCCGCTGCCGCCCGCGAAAGCTGTCATAACCGTAGATGGTCTTCAGGATTGAGAGTGGATCGGCGGTCACGGCAGAACGGGCTGGGGATGGCGACGAGGCAGCGGGAGAGGGTAACCTCTGCTGCAGGCGATCGAAAGGATTGATTGAGATTTATTCAAGGGTTGGTCGCATCGTTTGTTCCGCGATGAGGCGCGCCGGAGTGCAAGCGTCTCAGAACCTCTCTCGCTCGCGCAGAGGCGCGTCCGCGTCTCAGGCAATCTTGGCGCCGCGCTCCTTGAGAAGCTCTCGCAGCACGGAACGGTGGCAGCGGCTTTCGTCCTCGCAGTAGCAGCCGATTGAAAAGTCAGCGTCCTGCGAGAGCGTAGCCAGAAGCTGCAGCGTGTGTTGCGCGGCCGGCGTCTTCATCTCGGCCCGGAAGGAGCGCACGAACGCATTCCATTCCTCCTCAGTCGTCGCGCCGAGCGCACGCTTCACCAATGGCGCGCTGGGAGAGAGCTCCGGATACCAGACGTCGAGCCAGCCGTCGGCCGCATAGCGTTCCTTCTTGACGCCACGCGGCAGATGTCGCACGGCCCCAATACGGGTGCCTTCGGTCTTCACGCGGGGAGAGCCAAGGCGAACGATGCGCATTGTCATTCCGCCACTCTACATCGACAGGCGATTTATCTCCATCGAACAGCGTAGCCGCCTGTCGCGCAAAGGTCAGCGATCACTTGTGGGCGAAGGGCGCCGCGCATGAGGCGGGCGGTCGCTAATTGTACTACGATGACGTCGGCTTCGATTCGAGCACTGGCCAAGGACCATGAGCGAGTATCAGTATTACGAGTTTCAGGCGATTGACCGCAGACTTGACGAGGCCGCGCGGCGGGACTTGCGGTCGATTTCGTCGCGGGCCCGCATCACCGCGACGAGTCTCACGAACCACTACGACTTCGGTGACTTTGGCGGCGATCCGCGCACGCTGATGGAGCAATGGTTCGACCTGCATCTCTATTTCGCAAACTGGGGCTCGCGTCGCCTTATGCTGCGGGTGCCCAGCCGTTTTCTCAGCCGCAACGACATTGAAATCTTTCTCGCCGAAAGCGAGTGGGTCGAAGTGTGGACCGCTGGCGACAATCTGATCATCGACATCGACATCGGCGGCGGCGACAGCGAGCGCGACGTCGACTGGGAAGACGACGGTACCGGTTGGCTCGATGCACTGGCGCCCTTGCGAGCTGACGTGCTGTCAGGCGATCTCAGGCTGTTCTACCTGCTTTGGCTGACGGTGGTACAGGACGATTTGATCGCCGACGATGAGTTCGAGCCGTTGGCGGGTATTGGACCGCTGACCCCCGCGCTCGAAGCCTTCGCCGAGTTCTTCGCAATCGATCCCGATCTCATCCAGGCGGCGGCCGAGCAAAGCGCCGGCGGCGGGACGATGCCCGACGGTCATGTGCGAGAGGCTTTGGCGGCGCTGACCGAGGCGGAGAAGACCGAGCTTTTGTTGCGCCTTGTCGAAGGTGATGGTCATGTCGCTACCGACCTCACGCGCATCGTCCGACGCAGGCATCCGGCACCGCAGCTGCCGCGTCGCACTGTCGCTGCGCTGCGGTTGCGGGCACGTGAAATCGGCGAGGCGCGTGAGCGGGCCATCGCTGAGCGTCGGGAGTCGGAAAGACGCCGCCAGGCCGAGGAAGCCGAAAGAGCACGCCGTGCCCGCCTTCAGCTTCTCAAGCAGCAAGGCGCCGGCGTCTGGCGCGAGGTAGAGGAAGAGATCGAGCGTCGAAACCCTACCGGCTACGATCGGGCGGCGAGCATGCTTGCCGATCTTCAGGTGCTGGCCGTCGAAGAAGGAACCGACGACGAGTTTGCTCATCGCCTTGCCGCGATCTGTGCCCGACACGAGAACAAGCGGAAGTTCATCGAGCGGTTGGTCAAGCTCGAGCTTGCCGATGAGGAAAGAACGGGCTGACGGCGGCAAGCGCCCGCTCAGACGCGGGCGCGTCGAGGCGCAAATGCGGCATCACGCATACGGCGTGTAGTCCACGTCGTAGCCAAAATACCGCGGCCCCACGAGCTTGATGCCGGCGTCCGTCTGCCATTGCGGATTGCAGGGGAAGGCAAGCGCGGTCAGTCGCAGGCCGTAGCGGATGGCGTCCGCCGTGACCGGGTTGCCGCTCTCCGCCTCGACCAGCGTGATGAGATCGGGCGTGGTGACCAGCACCTTGCCGTCGCGGTGGGCGATCAGGAACTCGTTCTGGAATTCGAGCTTGAAGGTGTGGCCCTTCCATTCCTCGACGCCGTCGAAGGAGGCGGTGCCGCGGGCAAAGCCGCCGACCGTGCGGCGGTCGATATCTTTCACACGCCCCTGGAAGATCACCTTGGCGTCGAGCAGGTCGGCGATTGCCGCCACCGGCTCGCCATGCGCGGCGCGCGTCTCGCGCAGCGTCTGCCCGAGCTTGGCGCAAAGCGACAGCGTGCCGCGCACCACCGCCTTCTTCGCCACCGCGCCGCTCATGGCGTAGAAGGCGAGCAGCGCGGAGCCGCCCATTTCCACGGTCGCGGCGCGGGCCAGGCGCTCGGTCCAGGCATTGCTGACCGTCTCGAGCACGATCGAATTGCCCTTGTCGTCGCACAGCACCATCGGCGTCGCCGAGACGCCGTGCATGGTGAAGGTAACCATCTGCAGCTCCGGATAGGCGCGGCCCATGCCGTCGCCGTCGACCAGCGGCAGGCCGCTCGCCGAAGCGACCACGAAAGGCGTGGTCGAGTTGAGCCCGCCGGCCTCGCCGCAAAGCACCGCGTCGATCTTGCGGCCGAGCAATTGCTCGAGCTGCCGGAACGCGTTCATCAACTCGTCGCCCTGCGGCAGCTTTTCCGTCATCACCGTCGGCGCGCCCATCATGCAGACCGGCACGACCAGCGCGTCGTCGGGGAGCTGCTCGACGTCGATCAGCCGCACCGGTCCGTGCTTCCTGATGGTCTGCTGCGCCATCAGCTTGCCGATATAGGGATCGCCGCCGCCGCCGGTGCCCAGGATTGCGCCGCCGATGGCGATGTCTTCGAGATCTTCGGCATGCACAGTGCGCAGGATTTTCATTGGGTTCGATCCTCAGGCCGCGAGCGCGTTGCTCGGGAGCGGGTGGAAGGCGAGCTCGGGATAACCGAAGGCTTTCGGGCCGACGATCTCCAGCGCCTTGGGCGTTTTCAGCAAATCATGCGCCGGCAGGCCGATGACCGCCACGCGCTGGCCGTAGCGCAGCATCTCGGTGGTGATCGGCTCGCCGGTGTCGAGCTCGAGATTCATGATGAGGTCCGGCACCATGATCGCCGGCTGGCCGTCGATCCACAGCACCAAATTCTCGTTCTGGATGGCGATGCGCGCCTCCGAGCCGGCCCAGTCGTCGATGCCGGAAACGACGGCGTGACCGCGGGCGAAACCGCCCTGCAGCTCGCGCCTGATGTCGCTGATCTTGCCGGTGAAGAACAGCTTGCCGTTCGTCTTCTCGACCACGCGCTCGACCACGTTCTGGCGTTTGGCGCGCGCGTCGAGCACGGTCTGGCCGATTTCCAACGCCAGGGTCACCGTATTCGGCACCGCAGTGCGGCGGACGAACTCCATCGACATCGGCGCGATGGCGAAACCGGCGCCCGCCCCCATGTCCACCGCGACCGTACGGGCGAACCGCTCAAGCCAGAACATGTCGATGACATGTCTGAACACGACGACGTTGCCCTTCTCGTCCGCGATCGCCGCCGGCGCCGATTTCGCGCCGTAGATGAAGAAGGTGGTCATCTGCACTTCGGGGAAGGCGCGGCCCATGCCGTCGCCATCCACGACGGGCAGCCCGGCGATCGCCGCTGCGATGATCGGCTCCATCGAGTTGGCGCCGCCGATCTCGGCCGAGATCAGCGCCGACATCTTTACGCCGGATGCTTCCTCCACCGCGCGCATGGCGCGAAAACACTCGCCGCCTTCCTCGATCTTCTCGACGCCCACGACCGGCGCTCCGATGCCGCCGACCTCGCCGATCCAGGCTTCGTCGGGCAGCGCATCGAGCGGCACGATCCGCACGTTGGCGCCCTTGCGCATCAATTCGCGCGTCCTGAGCATGCCGACATAGGGGTTGCCGCCGCCGCCCGTGCCGAGCAGTGCCGCCCCGATCGAGAGCGGCAGGAGATCGCTCTCCTTGAGCAGATAACCTTTAGACATGCAGCTCACCGACCGCCTTGATGCGCACGCGGGTCGCATTGCCCGGCAGGTAGGCCAGCGGCACGTCCTCGACGTCGACGATCTCGATGCTGTCTCGCGCAGCACCTGCCGCGACCGCCGCGTCGACGGCGCGCTTCTTGGCGTCGTTCAGCGCCTGCTCGCGGCCGATCTCGGCCAGCGCATAGACGCGATCGACCTCGCCCGAGACCTGCGCGATCGCCGCGCCGACGGCGTTGGCGACGGCAAAATGGTTGGGCTTGATCACCTCGAGCCCGCCGATCGGTCCGTCGACCAGGATCGACCCGCCGCCGACGACGATGACCGGCAGCGGCTCCGGCGAGAGCCGCGAGCGTTCCACGCAATCCTCGAGCATCTCCATGATCCGCACCTGGGTGCGCTTGATGAAATCGGGTGTCAGATGCTTCACCTTGGAGGCGTCGCCGAAATCGGCGCGGCCTGCCGCCGCCATCACGTCGGAGGTGACGAGCGTCGAGCCGCCGAAGATGAGCGCGTCGGTGACGAGCCGGTAGCCGACCGAAGTCGGTCCGACCTTGATGCCCTTGTCGGTCTCGACCACGTGCGAGCCACCGCCGAGCCCGATCGAGAAGACGTCGGGCATGCGGAAATTGGTGCGCACGCCACCGACTTCGACGGCGACGGTCGCCTGGCGCGGAAAGCCCTTGTGCAGGGAGCCGACATCGGAGGTGGTGCCCCCGATGTCGACGACGATGGCCTCGGACACGCCGGAGAGGAAAGCCGCGCCGCGCATCGAGTTGGTCGGGCCCGAGGCGAAGGTGAGCACCGGGAATTTCTCGGCGAAAGCGGCGTCCATGAGCGTGCCGTCATTCTGGGTCAGGTAGAAGCGGCCCTTGATGCCGGCCTCGCCGATCGCCTTGCGGAAGGCCTCGATGACATGGGCCGAGAGGTCGCGCAGGCAGGCATTCATGATCGCCGCGTTCTCGCGCTCGAGCAGGCCGATGCGGCCGATCTCGCTCGAAAGGGTAATGTGCGCGCCGGGCAAAGCCTTCTCGAAGATGGCGCCAGCCTGCTTCTCGAACTCGTTGCTGACCGGCGAGAACACCGAGGTGATGGCAATCGAGTTGATGCCTTTCGCCTTGATGTCGGCGGCGATCTCCAGCAACTCCTTCTCGTCGATCGGCGTGATCACGCGGCCGTCGAATTCGTTGCCGCCATGGGCGAGATAGGCGTGATTGCCGATGGCAAGCTTCAGGTCTTCCGGCCAGTCGACCATCGGCGGCAGCGACGCGGTTGCCGGCAGGCCAAGCCGCACCGCAGCAGTCTGCGCCAGGTCGCGGCGCTGCACCACGGCATTGGTGAAATGGGTGGTGCCGATCATCACCACGTCGACGTTGGAGGCCTTCATCTTTGAGGCGTCCAGCACCGCCTTGAGTGCGTTGACCACGCCGCTCATCACGTCGGCCGTTGTCGCCGACTTCACGCCGGCGATCACCTTCGCGCCGTCCATGACGACGGCGTCGGTGTTGGTGCCGCCCACGTCGATGCCTATCCTGATCATTTTGTCTCAACCTCTTGATACGTTTCCGGCAGTTTGCCCGCTTGGCGCAGGGCGATGAGCTTGTCCGCTGTCGGGATCTCGCCGTCGATCAGCGGCACGACGGGGCGCATGCGCTCCTCCTCGGCCGAGATGACCGGCACGGAGGCGAGCAGCAGGCGGGTGTAATCGTGCCGCGGCCGTTCGAAGACCTGTGCCGTCGGGCCGGTCTC